>Ga0224496_10000279_pt1 | contig 36746 bp, 26 predicted proteins | sample SF_Jul11_sed_USG_2_FD_168127 | JGI IMG/M metagenome (GOLD analysis project Ga0224496, IMG submission 168127) | Sediment microbial communities from San Francisco Bay, California, United States - SF_Jul11_sed_USGS_8_1 | ecosystem: Environmental > Aquatic > Marine > Sediment | place: USA...
TCTCTATCGCTTTAAATCTGGAGATATCCTGCACGGTGCCCAATATTTTTACAGCCTGCCCCGACTGATCGCAAATAATCTCTCCATCCTCTTGCACCGTCCGCACAACCCCGCTGGGAAGAATAATCCGATGCTCAACCGAGCAGTGCGCCTTGTCGGCCAATGATTTTTCGATGGCCTGCGCAAACCGCTCACAATCGGCGGGATATACCCTGGCTAAAAAGGAGTCAAAGGTTGGAACATAGGTCGCGGGATCAAGCGCAAAAATTTCATAGACCTCATCCGACCACCACATCTTATTCTCATTAAGTTCCCATATCCAATTACCAAGTCTGGCAATACGCTGGGCCGCGGCCAGCCTTTCCTGGCTCAGCCGAAGCTCCTGCTCCGTTTTGACCCTTCCGTAAAAATGGGCCAGCCGCGCGGCTATAATCTCCAACAGAAACCGTTCTTCCTTGAGAAAAGGGCCTTCATCGGCGGCCGGCCTTTCCTCACGATAGCAAACCTCCAGCACCCCTTTCGGCCGGCCGTTAATTATAATGTCGCAGGCCTGCCGCCATATTGTTTTTTTAAACCCGGCCGTGCACAAATCCATCTCCGCTAAGCTTATCCGGGCACAACTAATGTCAGGGAATTGCCAAGCCCCGGGAAGCTCGTTGACGATCCTTTGCAGGATCTCCGGCAAGGAAACATCCGCTGTTTCCAAAATAATAGTAATCTTATGCAGACACTGCAGCTCCTTGACCCGTTCCCGAAGCTGACCCGCTTGCACCGCGAGAGCCTCTTCCGCCTGACTCCGAACAACGATCTCTTCGCCCAGCTTCATGTTCAACCCCATCAACTCTTGCCGTGAACTATGCAACTGGCTGACCATCGCATTAAACGACGAGGCCACATCACCAAATTCATCGGAGGAAGAAAGATCAATGCGATGCTCGAAGTTGCCTGCCGCGAGCTGAGAGGTTCCCCTCTGCAGTTTTTGCAGGGAACGGAAAATCCTCAGCCCCAGGCCCACGAGAAACGAGGTGGTTATGACCCACAGGGCAAGAAAAAAGCCGGTCAAGATCATACGAACTTCGCTGCTTTTCCTAAGCAGCACCTGCACGGATTCGGCAATTTCCCCCTGGCCGTCGCTAAGCCGCTTCCGGAAAAAATCCGCCGCGTCAAGGACAATCAGATCCAACTTCTCATGTTGATCAGGCGTTAAATCTGCCTGCAGATTATTTGCCTTTTTAAAATCATAAAAAAAGAGAAAAAGCTCAACCCTTGCATTTTGTTCGGCAATAAACTTTTCCACGGCGAGCCGGTCTTCCTCTTCCCCCTCAACACCAAGTGCCATCTGATTTTTTACGACATCAAGCACATCTTCAAGCCTGTTTTGGGTCTGCAAGGCCATTTCCAGCACATCCCGGCGAGCCAATTCTTTATCCCGCACCAGAAACTGCAGTATAACTTGCAGTTCCTGGACAAAAGAAGTTTGAGCCCGGTCAAGGGCGGCATAATATTGCAAGGCGGCACGGGCATGCTCGGTCTGAATCTTCGTTGCGCTGGAAATCCACGGCACCCAGCCGACAAACAAAAACAGACTGTTGAGCACCGCATCGGCCTGAATCAAAATTTTGGAGGTAGCCTCTTCCAGTTTCCCAGCCAGGATCAAATCGCCCCCCAACAGCAAGGTGCTGTTGATAAAAGCGTTACTACTGCCCGAGCCGGCCTGCTTGGCTAAAAGCATGTCATCGTGATGTCGGGCTAAAGAGCTTTGATAATGCGCGATAATATTATTTAGTTGGTTTACATTGCCGAGTTGTTGCGCTTCACCAAATTGTTGCGCCTGGAGCATCTCAAGCTCATGCCAACTGGTCAAGGTTCTGCCGATCTTCTCGCCGAGTTCCATCGTCTGCGCATGGGATTGATGCCCTGCACCATGCAACCATTCACAGGCTACCGAGGAGAGAATCTCAAGGAGGTTGTTCTTCACCGATGCCGCATACTGCAACTCAAGAAGCTTGTATTTTGCAGAACTTTCCACACTTTTACTTTGATAAAGTGACAGGCCGCTCACCCCCACAAAAACAAGGGCGACGACAACAACCACGATCAACAAAATGGTGAGCCTGGTGCGTATCCGCATTTCTTTATCCTAAAAATAAACTTGGCGTAACATCACCAAAGAAAAATCAGGGGTATACTCCCTTACACATAAAATCATGATCCAATGCTTGGTCATGAACTGTCAAGGTGTTTTAGCCGAGCAAAAAAGGAAGGCGGCATAGCGCCCGGGGAAAGATAAAAAAAGGGGCATCCCGCAAAAGAGATGCCCCTATATCAGATAATTTTTAGATGTGAAAAGCTACCAGCCCTTCTCCTCATAGCCGGGGATCAGGTCAAAGTTGATATAACGGTAGATATCAGCCGCCTTGGGCTCGACCCGTTCGGCCATGATCGCCATATACTCGACCATGGTCGGGATCCTGCCCAGCCGGGCGCAGACCGCGGCCAGCTCGGCCGAGCCGAGAAAGACCTTGGAGCCGTTGCCGATCCGGTTGTCAAAGTTGCGGGTAGAGGTGGAAAAGGCCACCACATTATCCCGGGTCCGGGCCTGATTGCCCATGCAGAGCGAGCAGCCGGGAATCTCGGTACGGGCGCCGACATTGCCGAAAATCGAGTACAGGCCTTCCGCCTTGAGTTGCTCCTCATCCATCCGGGTGGGCGGCGCCACCCAGAGCCGACCCGCCACCGGGGGGCAGCCCTCCAGAATCCTTGCCGCCGCCCGGAAATGACCGATATTGGTCATGCAGGAGCCGACAAAAACCTCGTCGATCTTGGTACCGGCCACCTGGGAAAGGGGCTTGACGTCATCGGGATCATTGGGACAGGCCAAAATCGGCTCGGTGATCTGCTCAAGATCAATCTCGAGCACCGCCTTGTACTCGGCATCCCCATCGGGCTCAAGCAGGCTCGGCGCGGCCAACCATTCTTCCATGGCCGCGATTCGCTTCGCAATGGCGGCAGCATCCTTATAGCCGCGGGTGATCATGTTTTTGAGCAGGGTGACGTTGGAGCGCAGGAACTCGGCCACCGGCTCCTCTTTAAGCCGCACGGTACAGGCCGCCGCCGACCGCTCGGCCGAGGCGTCGGCCAGCTCAAAGGCCTGCTCCACGTTAAGCTCCAGCCCTTCTATCTCAAGGACGGTACCGGCAAAGACATTCTTCTTGCCCTTCTTTTCCACGGTGAGCAACCCTTGCTGGATGGCGGCATAGGGGATGGCGTTGACCAGATCGCGCAGGGTGATCCCCGGCTGCATCCTGCCGGTAAAACGGATCAGCACCGACTCGGGCATCACCAGGGGCATGGAGCCGGTGGCCGCGGCAAAGGCGACCAGGCCGGAGCCGGCCGGAAAAGAGATGCCGACGGGAAAACGGGTGTGGGAGTCGCCGCCGGTACCCACCGTATCGGGCAGCACCAGGTGGTTGAGCCAGGAATGGATCACCCCGTCGCCGGGCCGCAGGGCCAGGCCGCCCCGGTCGCTGATAAAGCCGGGCAGGGTCTGGTGGGTAATCACATCCACCGGCTTGGGGTAGGCGGCGGTATGGCAGAAGGACTGCATGACCAGATCCGCGGAAAACTTCAGGCAGGCCAGCTCCTTGATCTCGTCCCGAGTCATGGGGCCGGTGGTATCCTGGGAGCCGACCGTGGTCATCTTCGGCTCGCAGTAGGTGCCGGGCCGGACGCCGGAAAGCCCGCAGGCCTTGCCGACGATCTTCTGGGCAAGGCTGTAGCCCTTGCCGCTGTCCGCCGGAACCTCGGGTTGACGGAAGAGCTCGGAGGGCGGCAGCCCCAGGGCCTGCCGGGCTCTGGCGGTCAAACCGCGGCCGATGATCAGATTGACCCGGCCGCCGGCCCGAACCTCATCGGGCAGGGTGGCCGGAGCCAGGCTGAAGTTGGTTACCAGTTGGCCCTCGCGGCTGATGGTTCCGGCCTTGGTGTTGATCGTGATCACGTCGCCGGTTTCCAGGGCGGCAACATCGCACTGGATGGGCAGCATGCCCGAATCTTCGGCGGTATTGAAATAGATAGGGGCGATGGTTGAGCCGATCACCACCCCGCTGGTCCGCTTGGCCGGCACATAGGGGATATCGAGGCCCATATGCCAGATCATCGAGTTGACCCCGGACTTGCGGGAGGAACCGGTCCCCACCACATCGCCGACATAGGCCACCGGATGCCCTTTCTTTTTGAGCTCTTCAATCACCGCCAGGGAGCCGGGCAACCGATTCTTGAGCATGGACTGGGCATGGAGGGGGATATCGGGCCGACTCCACGCCTCGGAGGCAGGAGAAAGATCATCGGTATTGGTTTCGCCCGCCACCTTGAAGACGGTCACGGTCAGCTCCTGCGCCATCTCGGGCTTATCGGTGAACCAGGTGGCATCGGCCCAGTTCTGCAAAACCTGTTTGGCATGGGGGTTGCTCTCGGCCTTGGCCACCACCTCGTTAAATGAATCATAAACGAGCAGGGTCTTGGACAGAGCGGTAACCGCCGCCTCGGCCAGATCGCGATCAGCGAGCAGTTCGATCAAGGGCGCCACGTTATAACCGCCCATCATGGTGCCCAGCAGCTTGACCGCAGTCTGGCGGTCGAGCAAGGAACAGGCGATGTCTCCCTTGGCCACCCCGGCCAAAAACTCGGCCTTGACCTTGGAAGCATCATCCACCCCGGGCGGCACCTGATTGCTGAGCAGATCGACCAGGGTTTGTTCCTCACCTGCCGGCGGCGCCTTAAAAAGATCGACCAGAGCGGCGGTCTGTGCCGCGGAAAGGGGCAGGGGCGGCAAGCCGAGCGCGGCCCGCTCAGCCACATGTTTTCTATAGGATTCAAGCATACTGACCTCCATCAAAATAAAACTTCGCAACCGGGCAGCAAATCAGCTGACCGCAAGATCGCCATTCCCAAGGTTGCAGCTTCAGTTTTTTAGTTATAAAAAAAATTTTCGGCACGGATTCCGTCCCGGATTATTCCTGCCACAGACTCCTAACCTTCCCGCCATATCATTGTCAAGTATTACCTGACTACAAGCAAATAGCCCTTGACCATCTACCGCGCAAGAGCAACCATACAATATTTTTACCGAAAAAGCCTACTCCCCTTAAATTTTCACCAGGGCAGCCCCCGCTTTTTGATTCCGCCGATTTCAGCCCGCCAGATTAGCCCAAATCCCGATATGCAAGATACGAACAATATTAATTTTTCGATAATATTACAACTAGATATCCTGTGCCCCGGAAAGAAGAACAGTTATTGCAATCTTAAAATTTATCGGTATTCTTATCTATTGTTCCTACCTTGGTTGTGGAGCATGAAACCGACATTAGCCATGGGACTGAAGAGCTGAAACTTCAGTCCACCACCTAACCGGGGTCATGCCACATGAGTAAGCGGAGTTATTTATTTTTTCATCAATTAAACGGGAAGGTGAATTGCATGGAGAAGAAAAAGGTGTTGGCTGTTTGCAGTGCTCTACTGGTTGGACTGGTTGCTTCGTCCGCCATGGCCGAGGGTGACGCGCCCAAGGCGCCGGTGGCCAAATTATGCGCTACCTGTCATCATGATGTTCCTCCGGGGCAGGCGTTGGGCTTTCTTGAAAACATCGCCCTCAAATCCAAAACCCTGCAGATGGACTACATGAGCCACAAAGGGGTTATCAAATTCGACGAGAAAACCACGGTCAAGAATGTCACCTCCCTTGAAGACATCCGCAATTATACCGGCAAAGGCTTCCAGGTCAATTTTACCGAAAAAAACGGGGAAAAGGTGGCCAGCGAGATCATCCGCTTCGATATTTTAAAACAAGTCGCCGACGATGAAAAACTGGACAAGGCCGGCTTCAAGCAGGCAATGCAGCAAAAAGGCACGGTGGTTTATGATGTAAGGCCGCCGATGAAATATAAAGAAGGCCATATCGCCGGGGCCAAGCCCCTGCCGGCCCCGGCCTTTGACAAATTCAAGGATAAACTGCCGGCCGACAAGAATACCCCGATCCTGCTCTATGGGGTGGGCGGCTGCCTGAGCCCGACCACCTCCTTGAACCTCAAGGCCATGGGCTTCACCAACGTCAAGATCTACTTCGGCGGTTTTCCGGACTGGTGCAAAACCGATTACGGGGTAACAACCCCTGACTGGCTCGGCATGGCCATTGAAAAAGGAATTCCCCACGTGCTGATCGACCTGCGGGCCGAGCAGGAAGTGGCGGCCGGCCATATCCCCGGCGCGGTAGGCATCCCGGCCGCCTCCCTTGCCGCCAGCCAGGCCATGTTCCCGGCCAACAAGATGGCCCCGATCGTCCTCTACGGCGCGGATAAGGAAAAAGCCGCCGAGACCATCATGGCCTGGGGCTACAAAAAAGTACGCCTGCTGCCCATGGATTACGGCCAATGGCAGACGGCCGGCAAACCGGTCAGCACCGGTGCCGCCGCCACCAAGATCGTATATGTGCCCATGGCCAAACCCGGCACCATCAGCGTCGCCGACTTTGAAAAGGTTGCGATGCATACCCCGGATAACATGATCCTGGTCGACGTCAGAAACCCTGACGAGGCCGCCGCCGGCACCATCAACAACTCGCTCAACATCCCGGCGGACCTGATCGGCCAGCGGATGAGCGAAATCCCGGCCGGCAAGGAGCCGGTGCTCTTCTGCCCCTCGGGCATCCGGGCGGAGATGGCCCACAACATGCTGAAAGAATCAGGGATGGCCAGCGTTTATCTTGATGCGATCATCGAGATTGAAAAAGACGGCCATTTTGACGTGACGGAAAAATAACTACACCGTCTGAATTTCTTGAGCAAAAAAAAAGAGGCTGTCCCGTTTTGGGGCAGCCTCTTTTTTTTGCTCAAAATACATCATCACAGCATGGCCTGGTGACAACCGGAGCGTAACCAGGACGCTCTCTACTTCATCTTCGTGACCATGACCTCCTCAGACCAGTCATTATGCTCGAATTGCTCGTGGTCGGGTTTGGGGTCTTTTTCCTCGGCCAGGCGTTGCGCCAGCCATTTGAGCACCTTGTCGAACTCGGCGGCCATTGCCTGCAAGGCCATGCCGCGATGGCTGACCTTGTTTTTTTCGGCAATGGAGGCCTCGGCAAAGGTCTTGTCAAAATCAGGGTAATAAAAGACCGGGTCATAACCAAAGCCATCAGTGCCCCTGCGCTCGGTGAGGATCTCGCCCTCGCAGCGCCCCTCGTAGGTAAGGGCCGGGCCGCTGGGCACGGCAATGGAGATCACGCACTCAAAGGCGGCCTGGCGATTGGTCTTGCCCGCCATTTCCTTGAGCAGCTTGTCGATATTCTCATCATCGGTGGCCTTTTCCCCGGCATAGCGGGCCGAATAAACGCCGGGCGCCCCGTCCAGGGCGTCAACCACCAGGCCGGAATCATCGGCCACACAGGGCAGCCCCAGAACCTTGGCGGTGAAATGGGCCTTTTTATAGGCATTGTCGTCAAAGGTCTCGCCGTCTTCAACCGGCTCGGGAATCGGGCCGAAATCCTTGAGGCATTTCACCTCCACCGGAAAATCCTTGAGCATCTCCTGAAACTCCCGCACCTTACCCTGATTGCCGGTGGCCAGCACGATCATCTGCTTCATCTATATCTCCTTACCAAAAATCAAATTGGGGTATTTTTTATCGATGTCACGCACAATTAAACATTAGTTCACGAGAAGTCAAGATCGAGAACCGGGTCAATTTCTCATCCCCAACACAAGAACGGGCAGATCCGCGCTTTACCTTTCCGTTACTTTGTAGGATAATTTTATCAGCAGCTGCTCAACCATGGAGAATAAATGGCCCTGACCCTGAGTAGGATCCTGATCAACGAGGTGGTGTTCGGTGAAAAGACCGAGGTGCGCAACCATATTCTCTTTATCGAGCAGCAAAAACTGCGCGACTTTCTGCAACTGGCCGACGACCGCATCGCCGCCATCAACATCGCCCTGGCCCGGCCCCAGGAGTCCTGCCGGATCATCTGCGTCAAGGATGTAATCGAACCGCGAATCAAGATCAAGGGCGACAAACCGGGAGAGGGCGAGATCCAGATCCTCAGCAATGTTACCCTGGTCACCTGCGGCAAGATCGTCGGCTTCCAGGAAGGGATCATCGACATGAGCGGCCCGGGCGCGGCCCATTCCCCTTTTGGCCAAACCCTGAACGTGGTGCTGGAAATAGAGGTGGTTCCCCACCTGGAGCCGCACCTTCATGAAGAGGTGATGCGGCAGGCCGGCCATCGGGCCGCCGCCTTCCTGGCCGAAGCAGCCAAGGGGGTGGCTGCCGATCACAGCGAAACCCTGCTGCCCATTACTCCGAATGACGCTTCAGCCCAGCTGCCCCGGGTGGTCTATGTTTACATGCTGCTGACCCAGGGGCTGCTCCACGACACCTATGTTTTCGGCAAGAACGCCAACAGCGGGCTGCCGATCGCCCTGCCGCCCCATCTGCTTTTTGACGAGGTGGTCACCTCGGGCAACTGCGTCAGCGCCTGCGACAAGAACACCACCTTCCATCACCAGAACAATCCGCTCTTGGCCGAGCTTTTCAGGCGGCATAACCATGATCTCAACCTGGTGGGGGTGATCCTCACCGACGAACCGGTACGCCTGGCCGGCAAACAGGCCTCGGCAATCAAGGCGGTGGAACTGGCGCAAAGCCTGGGCGCACAAGCGGCGGTGATCAGCAAGGAGGGCTTCGGCAACCCGGATGCCGACCAGATGATGCTGATCCGGGGGCTGGAGCAGGCCGGGATCAAGACCGCCGCCTTAACCGATGAGTATGCCGGGCCGGACGGCGCGTCCCAGTCCCTGGCCGATTCCACCCCGGAGGCCGATGCCATGGTCTCCACCGGCAATGCCAACGCGCGGATCACCCTGCCGGCCATGGCCCGAACCATCGGCCCGATCCAGGATCTGAGCAAACTGGCCGGGGCCTACCCGCAAAGCTTAAAAGAAGACGGCTCCCTCGAGATCGAGTTGCAGGGGCTGATCGGCGCCACCAACCAGCTCGGCCTGCAGAAGCTGCGGGCCGTGGAGAGATGAGCATGGCAACCTATAAGGTCATTCACTGCATCAATCAGTTTTTCGCCGGCCTGGGCGGCGAAGAAAAGGCCGATCTGACCCCGACCATTATCAAGGGCGCCAAAGGGCCCGGCCTGCTGCTGGAAAAACTCTGCCCGGCACTGAAAATCAGCGCCACCATCATCTTCGGCGACAACCATGTGGCCCAAAATCCCGATCAGGCGACCGCCGACATCATCAACTTGCTGGAACCATACTTTGCCGGGCCGGACCGCCCGGTTCTGCTGCTGGCCGGACCCGCCTTTAATGCCGGTCGCTACGGCCTGGCCTGCGGCGCCATCTGCCGCGCGGCGGGAGCGCATTTCACGATCCCGGCCGTAACCGCGATGTCTGCGGCCAACCCCGGCGCCGACCAGTACAAAAAGGAGGTTTATATCGCCGCCACCGCTGACAATGTACTGGGCATGCAGGAGGGACTTGGCCGGCTGGCCAGCCTGGGACTGAAACTGCTCCGGGACGAGGAAATAAGCCCGGCGGCGGATCATTATCTGGCCCAGGGCAAACGCAAAAATATCTTTGCCGACCAGCCGGGCGCTTGCCGGGTGGTGGACATGCTGCTCAAAAAGGTGCGAGGAGAGGCCTTTATCAGTGAATATCCGATGCCGGTCTTTGACCGGGTGCAACCGGCTCCGGCCATTAACGACCTGAGCGCGGCCCGGCTCGCCCTGGTCACCTCCGGCGGCATCGTGCCCAAGGGCAACCCGGACAAAATCGAGGCGGCCAATGCCCAGAAGTTCGGAACATACAGCCTGAGAGGCCTTGCCGCCTTCAGCCCCGAGAGCCATCAGACCGCCCACGGCGGCTACGACCCCACCTTTGCCAACCTCGACCCCAACCGGGTCCTGCCCCTGGACGCGGTGCGGGAACTGGTGGCCGAGGGAGTAATCGGCTCGCTGCATGACTATTATTACGCCACGGTCGGCAATGCCACCTCGGTGGCCAATGCCAGAAAATTCGGCCAGGAAATCGCGAAAAGGCTGGTGGCGGACGGGGTGCAGGCGGTCATCCTCACCTCCACCTGAGGCACCTGCACTCGTTGCGGGGCAACGATGGTCAAGGAAATCGAAAGGGCGGGGCTGACGGTGGTGCATTGCTGCTCAATCGTGCCGATCTCGCTGACGGTGGGGGCCAACCGGATCGTGCCCACCATCGCCATTCCCCACCCTTTTGGCGATCCTGATAAAACCGAGGCCGAAGAAAAGGCCCTGCGCCGCCAGCTGGTGCAAAAGGCGCTCACGGCCCTGCAGACAGAGATAGCCGGCCAGAAAGTATTCGAATAAGAAAATGATCCTACCTTGTATCGGCATCCCGATCCGGCAAGACCAGCCAGGGCGGGGCCGGGCAATCCAGGGCCTCGGCAATGATCCGGAAAATCTCGGCTTCGCGGATGGTTACCCGGCTGTCATAAACAATAGATTCCAGGGCGGCGGCCAGGATCTTTTCCCGGATCAGGGGCGAACATTTCGCCAGCTGCTTGAGCGCCTTATCAAAATGGCCGAGGGTGGAAAGCGAGGCCGGCAGATAGGAAAAAATGGTCATCTCCCGGCCGAAGTGCCGCACCGCCTTCATCAGCGCCTTGGCCGCTTGCCTGCCGTCATGGTGGCCGTTTCGGGCCAGGATCGATAACACACAGGAGATCTCATCCCTCACCTTGGCCAAGGAGCCGATCTCCGGCGGCCGGAAGGAGACTTTACCGAAATGGGCCTTGAGATGCTTGAGCAGGATATGGTGCAGCCCATACTCGAAGAGATCTATTTTGCCGTCCGCCTTGCTCATGCTGATAATATTTTGCCGGAAGGCTTTATACTGTTTTTCCGATAAAGTTTTCAGGGCCGGGATGGCCAGATCCACCAAGGGCAGGCGGGACTCACGCCGCAGGGAGTCAAGCTCCGGCAACAGCCTCTGCAACTCGGCCCAGACCGGACCATCCGCATTTTCCTTGAGGATCACCAGTTGTTTTTTTCGGATCCCCTCCTGATCATCGAGCAGCAGGCCATAGATCACCGCCCTGGCCCCAAAGCCGCTGCGGGCGGCCTCCCGCACCGTAAAGGGGAAGCCGGCCAGGATCTCGCGGGCCATCCGCAGATGCTCCTTGCCCGGATTGAGCAGAACCTCTTTCAGATCTCGACCCGCGGCCAGGGAATGGATAAAGGCATGGTTCTTTTCCCCGGCCCGCACCATGGCCGGAGCAGGGGCCAGCCCGGCAACCGGTTGGCCGGTCTGCCCGAAATAGACGAGCGCCTCCTCCGCATTGACCCGCTCCTGCTCAAGATGCGCGGGGAAGGTGCCCCGAAACCGGGGATCGAGCCGCATGATCCTTTCGAGCAAGGGCGGATGGGTGCTGAAACCCTTGAACCAGCTTTCGCCGGCCGAGTTGCCGAAATACATATGGCTGATCTGGGAGGCATGGGGATCCCTGATCGCGGAGCCCTCAGTGAGCCCGCCGATTTTTTTAAGGGCCGACGCCAACCCCAGCGGATTGCGGGTAAACTGGACCGCGGCGGCATCGGCCAGGTACTCCCGCTGCCTGGAAACCGCGCTCTTGATCAGCTTGCCGAAAAACACCCCGATATAGCCGAAGATCAGCAGAACCAGACCGAGGGTCACCAGGTAAATCCCGCCGCCCCTGGAGTCGTTATTACTCCGGTATCTGCTCCGGCCGGAATGAAAAGAACCCCTGATCAGCACCTGACCCAGCAACCCCAGGACCAGGATGCCGTGCAGCAACCCCTGGAGCCGGATGTTGATCCGCATGTCGCCGTTGAGGATATGGCTGAACTCGTGGGCGACAACCCCCTGCAACTCCTCCCGGTTCAGATAGTTGAGCGCCCCCCGGGTCACGCCCAGGACTGCATCCTCCTGGCTGAAACCGGCGGCAAAGGCGTTGATCCCCGCCTCCCGCTCCATCAGATAGACCGAAGGCACCGTTACCCCGGAGGCCAGGGCCATCTCTTCGATGATGTTCAAAAGCCGCCTTTCATGAAAATCAAGGGTGTCCGGATAAACCGGTCGGCCGCCGAGGAGCTGGGCGACAAGGGCGCCGCCGCCACTGCGCAGTTGCAGGTATTTAAAGATGGTGGCCGCCAGGATCAGCCCGGCAATGACCAGGGCTATTTTGCTTAGCACCACGAGATCCCACTCGGCCGGGGTCAGGGCAAAGGGCAGGGCGGTGACATAAAGCCGCTGGCTGTTGAAGGAGAAAAGCACATAGATGGCAATACTCACCAGGCCGGCAATAATCGTGACCGCACCAAGAAAGTAGATTACCAGCAGGCTGGTATTGCGGCGGGCGGCATGCTGCCGCTCAAAAAAATCATGCATGGCTTTTTAAAATCCCGGTCAGAAGGAGACCTTGGGCGCCTCCCGCTCCTGCTTGTTTTCAAGCTCCAGAAACTGAGCCGGGCTGAAGCCGAAGATGGCGGCAAAAACAACGGCGGGGAAAAGTTCCCGGGCGGTATTGTAACTCATCACCGCATCATTAAAGGCCTGCCGGGCAAAGGCGATCCGGTTTTCCGTTGAGCTGAGCTCCTCGCTGAGCTGCATCATATTCTGATTGGCTTTCAAGTCCGGATAAGCTTCCACCAGGGCAAAAAGCCGGCCCAGGGTGCCGGACAAAGTGGCCTCGGCCGCCACCAGCTCCTGGATGGCCGCCGGGTTGCCCGGATCGGCGGCGGCCTGCTTGACCGCGCCCTTCGCCTGATTGCGGGCCGCGATCACCGCCTCCAGGGTTTCCCGCTCATGCTGGAGATATTCCTTGGCCACGGCCACCAGATTGGGGATCAGATCATAGCGCCGCTTGAGCTGGACATCGATCTGGGCAAAAGCATTTTTAAAACGGTTGCGCAACGCCACCAAACGGTTATATATGGCAACCACTAAAAAAATCACGGCGACCAGCACCGCCAGAAAAATTATACCGGACATCGTCAAACCGCCCATCTCTGCCTCCTTGCCTGCTGACTTTACCTGTAACCATCGGATTATTTATAATTTTATACCATTTCAAAACAAAACAACAACAAGAGAACGCGGATCAGAAGCAATCCGTCGGTTATGATAATTTCCATTGATCCAGGCAAAGAAAAAAATATAAACTTATTAAATGTAAGCAGATTTACGCAAAAATAATCGCATCCGCTGCTAACATCGTCCGGACCCGCGATAAAAATACCATTTCGAGGACCCATAATGTTCAAAAAAACCCTGGTCAAAAGCAAACCAAAAGCAAAACTAACAGAGCTGCCGGCCCCCAAAAACGACAGCAAAAGCCTGACCCATGATTTTCAACGTTACTACACCTACAATCTCGGCCGGGACCGAAGAAGCGCCTCCCTCCATTATTTTTTCAAGGCCCTGGCCCTGACCCAGCGCGACCGGCTGATGGAACGCTGGAGCAAAACCCGCTGCACCTATAAAGAACACGATTGTCGGCGGGTCTCCTACCTTTCCATGGAATACCTGATGGGCCGCGCCTTGAGCAACGCCATGCTCAACCTGGGCACCACCGATAACACGGCCCAGGCCATGGCGGATCTCGGCCTGGATCTTGACGAGTTGATTTCCGGGGAAACCGATGCCGGGCTGGGCAACGGCGGCCTGGGCCGCCTGGCCGCCTGTTTTCTCGACAGCAGCGCCACCCTGCAGCTGCCGGTGGTGGGCTACGGAATCCGTTATGACTACGGGATGTTCCGGCAGACGATCAAGGACGGCGAGCAGGTGGAGGAGCCGGACCACTGGCTGCAAAACGGCTGCCCCTGGGAGCTGGAAAGGCCGGAATACATCCAGCGCATCAGTTACGGCGGCCGCAGCGAGATGTACCAGGATCACACCGGCCAACTCCGGGGCCGCTGGGCGGATGCCCGGGAGGTGCTGGCCGTGCCCTATGATATCCCGATTCCCGGCTACCGCAACGGCACGGTCAACACCCTGCGCCTCTGGAGCGCGATGGCCACCGAGGAATTCGACCTCGGCGAATTCAACGCCGGCCTCTACCCGGAATCCGTTGCCGCCAAAACCGCGGCCGATCATATCACCATGGTGCTCTACCCCAACGATGCCAGCGAAAACGGTAAGGAACTCCGCCTCAAGCAACATTATTTCCTCGCCTCGGCCAGCCTCAAGGATGTCTTCCGCCGCTGGGTCGACCTGCATGGCAAAGATTTTTCCACCTTTGCCGAAAAAAACTGCTTCCAGCTCAACGACACCCATCCCGCCTTTACCGTGCCGGAATTGATGCGGCTGCTGCTGGACGAGTACGGCCTGGAATGGGACCAGGCCTGGGAGATCACCACCCGCTGCGTGGCCTACACCAATCACACCCTGCTTCCCGAGGCCTTGGAAAAATGGCCGGTGCGGATGATCAGAGAGTGGCTGCCGCGCCATCTCGACATCATTTACGAGATCAATGCCCGCTTTCTCTCCCAGGTGGCCCGCCGCTGGCCCGGCGACGGCGCCCGGCAGCAACGGATGTCGATCATCGAAGACGGGCCTGACCCCCAGGTCCGGATGGCCTTTATGGCCATTGTTGCCAGTTATTCCATCAACGGGGTGGCCGAACTCCATTCCCGCCTGCTGCGCGAGGGACTGTTCCACGATTTTTATGAAATGTGGCCGGAAAAATTCAACAACAAGACCAACGGCGTAACCCAGCGCCGCTGGCTGGCCGCCTGCAACCCGGGCCTGCGGGAGCTGATCAGCGAAAAGCTGGGCGAGGGCTGGCTCACGAGCTTAACCGAGCTGCAAAAACTCGTCCCCTTGGCCGATAACGCCAAATTCAGGCAACGCTGGCACGAGGTGAAACAGGCGAACAAGGTGCGCCTGGCCGAGATGGTGCTGCAGGAATGCGGGGTGCGCTTCGACCCCCAGGCCCTGTTTGAGGCCCAGGTGAAAAGGATCCACGAATACAAACGGCAGTTACTCAACGTCCTGCATATCATCCATCTCTACGACCGGATCAAGCGCGGCGACCAGGCGGGCATGATTCCCCGCTGCGTGCTGTTCGGCGGCAAGGCGGCGCCCGGCTACACCATGGCCAAGGCCATTATCAAACTGATCTCCAATGTCGCCAACGTGATCAACAACGACCCGGAGGTGGGCAACCTGCTCAAGGTGGCCTTTTTGCCGGACTATCGGGTGACGGCCATGGAAATCATCTGCACCGCCACCGATCTCTCGGCCCAGATATCCACCGCCGGCAAGGAGGCCTCGGGGACCGGCAACATGAAATTCATGATGAACGGGGCGCTGACCATCGGCACCCTGGACGGGGCCAATATCGAGATGCGGGAAGAGGTGGGCGCCGAGAACTTCTTTTTGTTCGGGCTCAACGCCCGGGAGGTGGAAGAAACCCGCCGCCATTATGATCCCATGGCCATCATCAAAAACGACGCCAACCTGGCCGGAGTCATCCATCTGCTGGAAAGCGGCCACTTCAACCAGTTTGAGCCGAACATCTTCAATCCGATTCTGGAGGTGATCAAAAGTCCCTGGGATCAGTGGCTGGTGGCCGCCGATTTCCGAGGATTTGTCGAGGCCCAGCAACAGGCCGCCGAGGCCTATGCCGACCGGGAGCGCTGGACCAGGATGAGCATCCTCAACACCGCGGCCAGCGGCAAATTCTCCACCGACCGAACCATTCGCCAGTACAACGAGGAGATCTGGCGCCTTGAACCCTGCGGCATCAAGCCCAAACAAACAACGAAAAAAGGGTAACTCGTTATAGCTTAAGCCCTGGCTTCGCGCATAACGGCAAGGATCGCGGCCAGGGCCGTCTCTTCAAGCTCCAGCTCGCTCATGGCCATCTCCTCGGCCCAGACCGCCGGGGGGATCTGCTCCTTGAGTTCGAGGATATGGTAGCTTAACAGCCCGAGGGCCACCCCGGCCAAGGGCCCGGCGAAACTGGGGTCGCCCTCTTTAAAGGTCTGGGCCATAACCTTAAGCGCAAACGGCTGATTGAGCCCGTAAACCAGGATCAGATTCTCCGGGCCGTACTGGCCGGCCAATTTCTTCACCTCTTCCTGCTCCGTAAGACTTACGGCACCGGCCGAGGTTCAGACAAAGCAGGCGGTGGCCTCGTACACCACCTCCGCCCCGGCGGCCCTCAGACATTTGGCCACGGATTTACCCGAGATATCATCCCGTTCGCCAAAAACAATCGCTTTTTTCCCCTTGAGCATTAATCGCCTCCTTTAGGCTTAAGCTGCGGGATTTATCTCCAGGACAAAGGAAACCCCGTCCAGCAGGTTGGTACAGCGGTTAAGAAAGATGCTGGCCCGGGCCAGGAACATGGCCCGCCTGATCTCCCCTTTGTCCATCGCCTCGATGGCGTGGCCGAGATAGGGCATGGCCGACGGAATATGGCCCTGGGTCGGGGCGAACCCGACCATGCCGACCCGGTCGATAAAGGCGGCCATCTCCCCTTTGTCGATCAACCCGGCCATGACCGCCATCGCCGCGATCTTGCGGTAATTCTTGGCCGCCACATCGCCAGAGCCGGCAAACTCCATGATCTCCGGGTTCTGCAACTCCGGGGCAAAGCGGTCGATATCGGTAAGTTTCAGCCCCAAGGCAGCCAAGGGATTGAGCAGGTAATGGCGAAAGACCTGCTCATCGGTGGTGCTCGCCGAGATGGGCACCTTGCCGATTGCGCCGGGGCCCAGCCGGATGATGGGGCTCTGTCCGTCATCCGCCGTTATCAAAAAGGCCATCGAGGCCAGGCAATCGTCCAGAATCGGCATCTTATGCTCGACAAAGGCCTGATACTTCATGCCGAGCTTGGCCAGCGAACCGCCGCCCACCACCGCGATCCGCTGGTGGACCCCGGCGGCCACCAGGGAGGCGGCAACAATCAGGGCCGAGGCCGGGGCGGCGCAGAAATTCTTGAGATCAAGGCCGGAGGCGTTTTCACAGCCGGCCATCTCGGCCATCGCCTTGGCCATGCCGCCCCCGCCCCGCTGGTAGCGGTCACCGCAGGCCTCCTCCCCGCAACTGATGACAAAATCGATATCCCCGGGGTCAAGCTGCGCCCGCTGCAACAGCCGCCGCAGGGCCAGCACCCCGGAGGCCTTGGTACAGAGGTTCTCCAGAAGATTAGGCGCGGCCAGATTCTCGTCATCATACCCCTCGGCCCGCTGATCGCCATGAAAAAAGCCGATAACCTCCTGGCCGAGATACAGGGGCAGGCCGCCCCCAGCCTCGGAAGTAAACAGGGGCGGGCTGAGGACATCCGCCTCGCGGAGCAGATCGTAAAACGCGGTGGTATCGATAATCTCGCCGAACCGGCCCCGGCCGCCGAGTTCCGGATCGGCGGCCTGGTTAAACCAGGGCCGGGGCAGACCGGCGAGCTGGGCCGGACTCAGATTGCCGATAAAGGTCTGATTGGGGGGATAACTTGCCGCCCGGCCATAAGAACGAAGAGCTTGGCTGATCTTGCCCTCCTCCGCCGGCTCCCGGCCGATCTCCCGGCGCGGCTTGGAGCCGTACCGCACCAACTCCGGCACATGGGCCAGGCAGTAGGCAACCTTTTTGACGACCTGCAGTTTGCTCATTTACCCTCCCGGACCCGCCAGAAGCGATTACCGTTTAATCTGCCCCCCAAACACCCGCTGCTGTCTTAAGCATAGCCGAGGAAAAATCACTTGCAAAGAAGATAGTGGTCATTACACGATAAGAGCGGACAACAATTTTTCTCCATGACCGGCACCGCAAGCCATCTCAGCCCAACAGGCTGTTATTTTATGCTAAAAACAATGCCTTACCCGCGTGGCAAGTTTAGAAAAACAAAGATATTTTTTTCTAGACTTGACCCGCCTTGTAAGTTTCAATTATCATGATTAAGAACAATTACTGTTTACAACATGATGCTGGTTAACCGATAAAAATCGGCGTCAGCAAATCCTGCGCAGGACATTATTATGGATCTAAACCGGGTTCCTTTCACCACCAAGATTCTCATTGCCTTTATTCTTGCCATTTTATTGATTTGCGCGACAAATTTGATCATTGCCGACCGACTGATAACCACGGAAACCCAAACCCTGTTTACTGAAAAGCTGCCCACCCTATTCGCCGGTCAGATCGAAGGAATGGGCGACACCATCCGCAAAACCGTGCGCGGCCAACTGGATGAAAACCAGAAGGAAATGAAGGATAACTTCAGCAAACGCGTCAATGAATCGGCCGCGGCAATCGCCGCCGCCGCCCTTAACCTCATGGAAGGCTTTGACCTGGAAGGGGTCCGCCATCTGCTGGCGAGACGGCTGGAAGCAGATCACGACCTTGCCCAGATCGTGATCTACACCAACCCGGGGCTTAGCGAAAAAATAGAAGCGGGGACCCCCCTGGCCGGCGATGGCTTTAAGGCTGTTTTCGAAAAAAAGTCAGACTTTGCCTTTGTCAAGGTGGAACTCACCGCCAAAACCGACACTCTCCGAGAGATGAAGGAAAAAGAGGCGAAGAGCTACCAAAAGCTGGCCGAAATCATTGACCAATCAAAGGGGGCGATTCTCACCAGCCTGGCCCAAGACAGCATTGCCCTCAGACGAGATATTCTTAACCGGTTGCTGGTGGGCCTGGCCCTCTCCTTGCTTATGACCGGGGCCATCGTCGGCGTTGCCCTCGGCATCTTCTTAAGCCTTAGGTTTTCCAGGCCGATCAACCAGATAATCCATGGCCTCATGGCCGGAGGCAGCCACCTTTCCGATGCCGCCCACCGGGTCTCCGACACCAGCGAAACCCTGCATCTCGGGGTAAAGGGCCAGGTCTCCTCCTTGAAAGAAACAACAACGGCCCTGGACAAGATGGCGGCAATGACCACGGAAAACAGCGCCGCCACCCAGCAGGCCGATACGCTCATGAAAAAAACCGCCCAGGTCATCAGCACCGCCAACAGCTCGATGAACAATCTCACCGAGTCCATGACCGAGATCAGCCGGGCCAGCGAAGAAATATCATCCATCATCAAAACCATCGACGGAATAGCCTTTCAGACCAACCTGCTCGCCCTCAATGCGGCGGTGGAAGCGGCCCGGGCCGGAGAGGCCGGCGCCGGCTTTGCGGTGGTGGCCGACGAGGTAAGAAACCTGGCCCTGCGCTCGGCCTCCTCCTCCAAAGACACCGCCAACCTGATTGAAAGCACGGTTAAAAAAATTAAAGTCGGCTCAACTATCGTGGGGGAAACCAAGCAGGCCTTCAGCGAGGCGGCCCAAGATATTGCCCGGATCTCGGGCTTGATGGCCAACATTGCCGAGGCCTCGACTGAACAAATCCGAGACATGGCCCAGGTCAGCTCCGCCCTGCGCGAGGTGGACAAGGTAACCCAGCTCAATGACGGCACCGCCGATGACGCGACCACCGCGGCTCAGGAGTTGAACAATCAAGCCCATGAGATGCGGAGGGTGGTCACCGAATTGAGGGGAATGGTGGGCGGCAATCACTCGACAGCCCTCGAATAGTCTTTACTTAATCCTATGGAGGTACGTTTATGAAGCGTTTTTTAACCTGTCTGACCTTAATGATCTGTTGCGTCAGCTTTACGACCACCGCGATGGCCGCCACCACTTACTGCTGGTTTCCGCCGGGCTGGAAAGCCAAATCCGGCCAGGCTAAAGAGATCACCGACTCCCTCAGCGCCAAAAGCGGGGTGCCGATCAATCCGCGGATCGCCAACAGCTATCCGCAGATCCTCGATGCCTTCACCGCCGGCGAACCATGCCTGGTCTATGTCGGCTCCTTTGTCCAGGCCATTATCCGGGAACGGGGGATCGGGGTGCCGTTGGTCCAGGCCATCAACGGCAAGGAGCATTACGGCTCGTGGATGATTTTGAAAAAAGGCCAAACGCCGGATGAAATCTTGAAAAACAGCGGCGGCAAAATAGCCTTTGCCGCGGGCGCCAGCTCCGGAGAGTCCGGCGCCAAGGCCGCAACCGCCGGCCAAGCGGCTCTGCGGGTTCCCAACCATGACGCGGCAGCCAGGGCGGTCATGGCCGGCGCCGCCCAGGCCGGTTTTGTCAAAAACTGGTGGTGGGAAGCCAATAAAACAAAATTCCCGGAGCTGGTTGCCCATCAGCTCCCGGGCATCTCCGATCTGAAAAACCCCGACAACGTGCTCACCGCCTCCCAGGCGGTAAGCGCGGAGATGCGAGCCAAGATCAGCGAAGCCGCCCTGGCCATGCCCGAGGTCTTCGGCGCCGACCAAATGGCCCGTTTTGACAAGGCCACCCTTGATTTTTCGGTGGACCTCATGAAGAAAGGAAAAATAGATCCCTTGACCTATACCTGGTAACAAATCAGGCCCATAAAAAAACGGCAACCACCAGGCGGAGGTTGCCGTTTTTTTATCTTAGCAAGGGTGAGATAACCCTTGGTTTGGCCGGGAGCTAAGTTAGTTGCGGAAAATAAAATGAAGAAAGTCAGCTGCGGAAAAAGCCGGAGGTCTTTGCCGGATAACCATGCGGCCCGGATGAAGCCGACCGCCCTTCCACCTTCGAGTTGCCGTTAAGCCATAACCTGGCGCTCTCCAGGTCTTTGAAAATCATGGTCATCACCCCTGGAACCATAACATCCATGTATGATTTCCAGACCCGGCCCATGCCGTAGGACATGCCGCCGACCGCCACAACGGCTATCACTCGGTCACGGTTTATCTCGGCCGTTTCTTTTTCCAGTTCAACAAGCTCCCTGACCTCCTCATTTGACATGGCCAAGGAACTCACCCGGGTCAAATCAAATAACTGACGGCGAATTTTTTTAATCATCTCCCCGTCGGAGTATAGCCCGGCGACCACCGTAACCCAATCAGCCCCTGAAAAAGAATCGCAACAGGATACAACGAGCTCCCTGCCATTATCGCCATATTCCAGCTCATAACCCATAATGCTTTGCCCCCCAGTCCAAACAATCATCTTGAGCAAGACAAACCGATTTTCCCACGCTCCCCTTAACCCTAGCAAGCCAATAGCCTAGTTGTAAACTTTTTTTTGTAAAATAATGGGGCTGTTGCTGCCGAAGCACAGTCGGAACCGGCAACAATAACATTAGCTAAAACCAGAGGTTGCAGATGACCACCGAAGCGACGATCCCGGCGGCATCGGCACAGAGGGCGGCGGGCAGGGCGTGGCGGGTGCGCTTGATGCCCACCGCGCCGAAATAGACGGCCAGCACGTAGAAGGTGGTTTCGGTTGAACCCTGCATCACCGAGACCAGAAAGGATAAAAAGCTGTCAGGCGCCTGATTGACCATCTCGCTCATGATTCCGAAGGCGCCCGAGCCGGACAGGGGCCGCATCAGGGCCATGGCCAGAGCCTCGGCCGGCATGCCCACCGCCTCGGTCAGCGGCGAGAGCAGGGTAATCAGCAGATCCATGGCGCCGCTGGCCCGAAACATGCCGATGGCGACAAAGATGGCCACCATGAAGGGGATGATCCGCACCGCAGTGGTGAACCCCTCCTTGGCGCCGTCGGTAAGGGTTTCGTAGATCTTCACCCCTTTTAAATAACCGAAGATGAGCAAGCCGGAAATCAGGATGGGAATGAGCCAGGCAGAGATGCTGTTCAGGCCGGCCGGCGATAAGGGCGAGACTGCCTCCCCGATCATGGTCCGATAACCGATCGCGCCGGCAAAGGCCAGCCCCAGCAACCAAATAAAGGCCCGGCCGACCGGCCCGGGCGGCACCAGCTCGTAGAGCGGCTCAACGGGTTTTTCTTCGCTTACGCTTTCCCCTTCGCTTGACTGAACAACCGGCAGGGAATTCTGAGGCCGGCCCGCCAACAGCTTGGCCACCACAATGGCGACCGCAGTGGAGCAACAGGTGGCGATAATCGCCGGGATCAAAATGGCGGCCGGGCCGGCGGCACCGGCCGCGGCCCGCACCGTGATCACGCCCAGGGGCAACAAGGTGACGCTTGAGGTGTTGATCGCCAGAAAAAGGCACATGGCGTTGGTGGCCGTGCCCTTTTCCGGGGCGAGTTTCTCCAGCTCCTGCATGGCCTTGATCCCCATGGGGGTGGCGGCATTGCCCAGGCCCAGGGTGTTGGCGGCCATGTTCATGATCATGGCACTCATGGCCGGGTGGTCGTGGGGCACGTCGGGAAAAAGACGGACCATCACCGGCCTGACCCCCCGGGCAATGATCCGCATCAGGCCGCCCGCCTCGGCCACCTTCATGATCCCGAGCCAAAGGGCCATGGGGCCGATGAGACCGATGGCCAGGACGACGGCAGCCTTGGCCGACTCGAAGGAGGCCTTGGTCACCGCATCCATTTTGCCGGTATAGGCGGCGGTTACGGTGGCGATCAGCACCAGAGAAAGCCAGATGATATTAATTGCCGATGGTTTTTGTTGCATTTGCCGATCCCTTTCCCTGAATTTTTAGCAACTACCATAACCAATATTGCCTGCGGAAATCCACAACTAAACAACCTTTAGCTAAAGATGAAGGGTTTGGCGCTTGCGGTTAACTTGTTCATGATCAACCCGGTAACCCGCCAGATCATTTATGGGGTGGTTTTTTATGGAAGGATCGATAACAGCGGCGGCATCAGCCGGATAATAAAAAAACCCCCCTTCTTCCCAGGGGAGGGGGAGAGGAAGAAGGGGGGAGTGGGTGGGGTGGGGCGGATAGACAAGGCCTTCATGCAGGCCGGGCTATTATTTTAAGGCGTCGTACACCTTGCCGACCAGGTCTGCGCCCGGGGTCAGGGTTTTATCACCGGTTTCCCAGCGGGCCGGGCAGGCCTCGTCGGGGTGGGCGGCTACATAGACACTGGCTTTCAATTTACGCAAAAGCTCTTTGACATTGCGGCCCACGTTGTAGAAATTTACCTCGGAGGCAACCAGAGTGCCGGTGGGGCTGATGATAAAGGTGCCGCGCAGGGCCAGGCCGGTACCTTTGTCATATACGCCGAAGAGCTGGGAAACCGCACCGGTGGGGTCGGCGGCCATGGGGTATTTGGCATTGCTCAGAAATTTTTCCTCACGCTTCCAGGCCAGGTGGGTGAAAACCGTATCGGTGCTGACCGTGACCACCTCGGCACCGGCCGCCTGTAAATTGGCATACTCGTCAGCCAGATCGCCGAGCTCGGTGGAGCAGACAAAGGTAAAATCCGCCGGGTAGAAAAAGAGCACCGTCCATTTCCCTTTCTTTTTCAACTCCTCAAGGGAAACCTTGCCAAAGCCGTAATCGGTGGGCTCATAGGTTTCCATTTCAAAATTCGGCACATTCTGGCCGACCTGGAGGCAATCACAACCGCAATTTTCCATTTTTCGAGTCTCCTTAAAAAATATTTTAAACAGCAAATTAATTTTCAAAATTGTTAAGATAATAATTATCATTTGCAACAAGATAAATCAAACCTTTTTTGTCCTGTTTGGAATTTTTTTTAATTATTGTTTTATTTCAGCAAGTTACTTGGGTGATCATTATAAAAAGTTTAATTTTCAATCATTAAAAAGTTGGAAACAGCGCAAAAATCCCTTGTGATTTCCTTACAAATTAAGCTTTATGCCGATTTGACCCAGGATGGACAACTTGACAGAACAGGCACAATTTTCGTAAATTCATTTATATGTTTGATCCAAAACACAAAATAATATTGACCGGTTATCGAGCCACCGGCAAAAGTTCCATCGGCCTGATGCTGGCCGAGCGACTGAAACTCGACTTCATCGATATGGATGAATTGATCGAGGCCAGGGCGGGCTCCTCCATCCACGATATGGTCGCGGAAAAGGGCTGGGACTATTTCCGGGGCCTGGAACGCGACCTGCTGGCGGAACTGATCTGCCGCAAGAATGTGGTGATTGCCACCGGCGGCGGCGCCATTTTGCACCAGTCGATCTGGGACCAACTCCGGCGGACCGGCCTGGTGGTCTGGCTGACCGCCGACATCGACACCATCTGCCGCCGGATCGAAAACGATGCAAAAAGCGAGGGGCAACGCCCTTCGTTGACCGGCGACGATATTCTGGCCGAGGTCGCCTCGGTGCTGGCGGAAAGAGATCCGCTGTATGAAAAAGGCTCCCAGCTGACGATCGACACCCGGGATAAGGATGGAGCGCAGATCGTAACCCTTATCCAAAACACCCTGGCGGATGAGGCCTTTCTCAACGCCATTCGAGACTCCCTTCCCAAAGAACCCATTTACTGTTAGGCAAAACAATGGCTGGAAATACATTTGGTAAAATTTTTCGCGTCACCACCTGGGGCGAATCCCACGGCACCGGGGTCGGCGCGGTCATCGACGGCTGCCCCCCGGGCATCCCCTTAAGCGCGGAAGACATTCAACAGGAGATGGACCGCCGCAGGCCCGGCCAAGGCGGCCCGGCGGCCAGCCCGCGCAAGGAGCCGGACAAGGTGGAGATCATGTCCGGGATCTTTGAAGGCAAAACCACCGGCACCCCGATTTCGCTGGCCATCTTCAATAAGGATGCCCACAGCAAATCCTATGATAATCTCAAGGATATCTTCCGGCCCGGCCACGGCGATATCACCTATCAGAAAAAATACGGGATCCGCGACCATCGCGGCGGCGGCCGGGCCTCGGCCCGGGAGACCGCCGGCCGGGTAGCCGCCGGCGCCGTTGCCAAAAAATTGCTGGCCGCCCGCGGGATCACGATTACCGCCTACACCGTGGCCATGGGCCAGGTTGCCACCGCCAACCGCAACCTGACCGAGATCAACGACAACCCCCTCTTCTGCCCGGACAATAAAGCGGCGGCCAAGATGATCGAGCACATCGACGCGGTGCGCAAAGAGGGCGACACCCTGGGCGGCATCGTCGAGATCATCGCCACCAATTGCCCGGCCGGCCTGGGCGAACCGGTATTCGACAAGCTCGACGCGGTTCTGGCCTACGCCCTGATGTCGATCGGCGCGGTCAAGGGGGTGGAGATCGGCGACGGCTTTCAGGCTGCGGCAGCCACCGGCTCGACCAACAACGACCCCCTGACCCCGAACGGCTTTGCCAGCAACCGCTCCGGCGGCATTCTGGCCGGGATCTCCAACGGCGACACCATCGTCGCCCGGGTGGCGGTCAAACCCATCCCCTCGATCGCCAAGGAACAGCAGACCGTAAACCTCGACAACCAACCGGTCAAGATCAAGGTCGGCGGCCGCCACGATATCTCGGCCATCCCCCGCATAATCCCGGTCTGCGAAGCCATGGTCGCCCTCACCCTGGCCGACCTGCTCCTCAGACAAAAGGCCATCGAGTAAAACAAAGCTTTATGGCCGACAAGAAAAAGATCTCCAATATCTGGATGCTGACCCGCGAGTACAACGAGCTGGCCGGGGCCGGCGGCGTCAAGGACGTGGCCTGCCAGATGGCCGACGCCCTGGTGCGGACCGGGTGCAGGGTCAGCGTGGTTTTGCCGCTTTACGGCTTCATGGATGCGGAAAAACTGGGTTTCACCCCCACGGATATCTCCTTTACAGTGGCGATGAATTACGCCGCAGATCCGCGCCGGGAAGAGGTGCGGATCTTTAGCCAAAAGGTGAAAATCACGCCGGCTGCCGCCAAAAAAGGGGGAAGCCTTGAGATCTACCTGATCGAGGCAAACCGCTATCTCGAAAAACAGGGGGTCTATACCTACACCGCCGCGGAGGAGGCGCAAAACCAATTGCACCGCCAGGGCAACGGCCATTATGACTACTTTGCCATGAACGTGCTGATGCAGAAGGCCGCCCTCGAGCTGATCATGCATTTGCAGCAAAAACCGCAGATCATCGACTGTCACGACGGCCACACCGCCATCCTGCCGGCGATGATCCGCGAGATCAGCGACTACCGCGACTACTTTGCCGCCACCGCCTGCGTGGTCACCATCCACAACGCCGGCCTCGGCTACCATCAGGAGGTGGACGACCTCGCCTTTGCCGAGGCCATTACCGGCCTGCCGCAGCAGGTGATCGCCGACAACCTGCTGGACGGCAAATTCGATCCTTTTCTCGCCGCTTCGGCCTATGCCACCATGAACACGGTAAGCGAAAACTATGCCCGGGAGCTGCAGGAGACCGATGACGACCAGCTCACCGGTTGGCTCGGCCACCGGCTGTTGGCCCGCGGCGTCCAGCTCAAAGGGGTGACCAACGGCATCAACCCGGCAAACTTTGATCCGGCCAAGCCCAAAAAACTGGGGCTTGCCGCCGCCTTTGCCCCGGGCAAAGGCCAGCTGGCCGGCAAAAAAAAATGTCGGCAGGCCCTGACCCGCAGCCTGGCCGCCAACAACTTCAGCCACATACTGCAAAACGGCAGCCTGGCCGAAAGGCCGGATGAGCCGCTTTTTACCTTTGTCGGTCGCTTTTCTTCCCAGAAAGGGGTGGATATCCTGATCGGGGCCCTGAAAACGCTGCTGCCTTCGGACCAAAATTTCCAGGTGCTGATCATGGGCAGCGGCAGCAAGGAGATCGAACAAAACCTGATCAACATGGCCGAGGCAAATCAAGGGCGGGTCTGCCTGCTGCGCGGCTTTGATCCGCAGCTTGCCAACCAGGTCTTTGCGGCCGGCGATTTTTTTCTGATCCCCTCCCGTTACGAACCGTGCGGCCTCACCGATTATATTGCCCAGCTGTTCGGCAACCTGCCGGTGGTCCACCATATCGGCGGCCTGGTCAAGGTGGTGGACCAGATCACCGGCTTTGCCTACCATGTCCATGAGCCTGCCGCCCTGATCGACGCCATGCGGGGCGCCATGGAGCTTTTCCGCCACCAGCCCGAGCAGATCATCGCCATGCAGAAGGCGGCAATCAAAAATATCGAAGACAACTACACCTGGGATAAAGTCATCTCCCGATATTTATCTCTTTATCAAGAGGCGCTGGTCCAGGTACAATAGCTTCATGATCATGACTTCCCCGCTGGTAACGCAAAAAACAAACAAATGGTTCGAAGATCGGCGCGACTTCTTTGTCAAAAACCTCTACAAGGGGTTTTATGAAACCTTTTGCCGCTTTCACGCCATCCTGGCCCAAACCGCAGACTCCCGCCAGGTATCTTTTGCCGAGATCAACCATCTGGTCGGCACCGAAACCCAAAAAGGCCGCCTGTGGAAGCTGAAGGATCGCTGCCACCAGCTATGGCGCCACGCCGACCCGGCGCGGGAAATCAACGGCTGCCTGCTCGACTGGGTGCTGGGCTCGCTTTTCCACGAGTCGATGAAACTTAAGGAAAGCATCTACATGTTCCAGTTTTACGGCCCCCTGGCCCAGGCCATGATCAAACAAAACCAACCGGAAACCATCAAGTTCTGCGGAATGGAATGCCATAGCTTCATCGAGTCGATCGGCAACGATATAAAAAGCCAGATGGAAAACCTGTTGCTGATGTTTACCCAGGCCAAATCATTGCTGCGCACCATGCTGCCGGAGCTGGCCGGCAACCTGCTGCTGATCCGCTTTCTGCTCGAAAACCCCGAGGTGGCGCACAGCCTCTGGGGCGAAAGCATGGAAGAAATTTTTGCCGACATCTTTCCGGACAGCCCGGAGTATGGCTTCTGTGCCGCCGCCCGCAGCTATCAGGAGGGCAACTGGTTCACCATGGCCCACGAGGCCTACGGCCGCGCCCTGGCCATTAATCCGACTTGCCTGGAGGCCCAAGGAAAAATTTATCAGCTGCAGGCCCTGGCCCGGGAGCATGATCTGCTCTGTAACAGAGGTCCCGGCTGAAATCATCACGCCTTTGCTTTAATTTCAAACTTTTTACTTATCTATCAGTTGACTTTCTGCGATAATATCAGGATAGCTAAGTATGAATTCCGAAAATTGTCGCTCTCTGCGCTTAGCTAAGAGTCAATCTGGATTAACCCCATCAAAAACTTAGCAAAAGATTTCACATAAGGAGACTGCAATGGCAATACGGATCGGCATCAACGGGTTTGGCAGGATCGGCAGAAATATCTTCCGGGCCATCGATAAAGACAGCGCATTTAAAGATATCGAAATTGTCGCCATCAACGACCTGACCAGCAATGAGACCTCTGCCCATCTTTTGAAATATGACTCGGTGATGGGCGTATATGAGCGGGAGATAAAGGCCGACGAAGAAGGAATCATTGTGGACGGCAGGCATATCAAAATTTTCAACCACCGCAATCCGGCCGATATTCCCTGGGGCAAGCTGGGGGTCGATTATGTTGTCGAGTCCACCGGCTTTTTCACCGATGCCGACAAGGCGGCCCTCCACATCGAAGCCGGCGCCAAAAAGGTAATCATCTCGGCCCCGGCCAAGGGCAATGTCAAAACCATCGTCATGGGGGTCAACGAGGACGAATATGATCCCATGGAAGACCATATTATTTCCAATGCCTCCTGCACCACCAACTGCCTGGCCCCGATGGCCAAGGTCATCCTCGACCGCTTCGGGATCAAAAGCGGGTTGATGACCACGGTCCACGCCTATACCAACGACCAGAGCCTGCTGGATTTCCCGCACAGCGACCTCAGACGGGCCCGGGCGGCGGCGGTCTCCATGATCCCGACCAAAACCGGGGCCGCGGCTGCGGTCTCCCTGGTTATCCCGGAGCTCAAGGGCAAATTCGACGGCCTGGCGGTTAGGGTGCCCACCCCCAATGTCTCCCTGGTCGACGCGGTGATGGAGGTGGAGCGCGAAACCACGGTGCCCGAGGTCAACCAGGCCCTCAAGGATGCGGCCAACCGCTATCTCGGTTATTCGGAAGAGCCCCTGGTCTCCATCGACTACCAGGGCAACCCCCATTCCTCCATAATCGATGCGATGTCCACCAAGGTGATCGGCACCTCGGTCAAGATCCTCTCCTGGTATGACAATGAGTGGGGCTACTCCAACCGGGTACTGGACCTGATCCTGATGATGGAAGAACAAAAGCCGCTGTAACCGGCCAGGCAAATCTGATGCGGGGAAGGGGAGTGCTGCTGATTTCCTCTTCCCCATTATTTTTTTACGGGATATGCTGCGCGTATGACGACACCTGAAAACAACAACCAGGCCATCGAATCCGATGCCCTCAAGGCCAATCTGCTGGAAACCGCGGTGGATGAAATCGCCATTGACCCCGCCCTGCTGGTTCTGCCGAAAATCGTCGAAAATTTTAAGGGGATCAGCAAGAATATCGACTCCCTGCTCTACGAGATCAGCCATCCCTTCCGCAACTGGAAGCTGCTGCTGCCCAAGCTGCGCTCCTTTGTGCTGAAAAACATCGACCATTACCACCGCCATCAACAATGCGGCGAGGCCTGCGCCCGCTTCTGCGACATCTTTCTGGCCGCCATTGAGGACACCAAAAAAAACGAGGCGCTGCTGACGGTGGCCATGGAGTCGCTGCTCGCCTATCTCGACAAACTCACCTCGCTGTTGACCGGCGACAATCTGGCCCGATACCAGCAGGCCATCGACGGCTGCTTCAGCCAGCTGCACGACCTGGACGACGAGGTGCTGCTCTTTCTGGTCCAGGGCCACCACCCGCTCAAAAAAATCGTGCTCAGGCTGCAGGAGACCTGCGAAAAAAATCCGGAGACCGGCTTTAACCTGGAAACCACCACCCTGCTGTTGAAAAAGGTCCTCTCCCTCAACTACCAGTACTGGCTCAACGAAGAGGACCCCCAGGCCTGGTTTATCGCCCAGTGCGGCAAACTGTGCTCGGGCTGGCGGGCAGGCTCCTTGTTCAATGCCATATCCCACGCCACCCTCAACCAGCATCTGGCCACCCTCAGCAGCATTGAGCCGGCCACCGACAAGGCCGCCCTGGCCCGGCTCCTTGAGCTGCCCAACCACATGGAACTGGTCCGCCTCTATAAGCAGGTGCCGGACCAGTTGGGCGAAGAGGCGGGGGATGCGGTCGTGGTCGCCGACCGCTTTGCCGAAAACCGCAAGCTGCTCTTTTTATTCCGGATCATGGATACCGCCGGCCTGGCCCTGATCCACGAGGAAACCCTGCGGGAGATCAACCGCAGCCTGGTTCATCTTATCCGCCAGCAGACCTTTGAAGAGATCGAGCGCTTTCTGCTCACCACCCTGCAGCTCTTGAAGGCCAATATCCGCAAATATCCGCACACCTCCCTGCAATGCATCCAGGTCCTGGGCTCGGAGGTCTTTAACCGGGGCAGCAGCCGGCTGGTGGAAACCTTTTTGTGGGAGACCGTCCGCTTCGGCTTCCAGCACGCCAATTTCACCGGGGTCAACGAAGACTGGCAGCCCATTGCCAACCCGGCCCATCTGGCCAATATCCGGGTCTGGCTCAATCTGATCATGCAGGAGCCCAAATGGTGCTCCACCCTCTTTTCCGCCCTGATCATCAACCTGAAACTCTCCGGCACCTGCGTCAAGGATACCGACCTGTTCCAGCGGGATATCACCCAGCTGCTCAACCACCCCATCGAGCCGATCTACAACCTGGCCAAGCAGTTCACCAAACTGATGCCGGTCTTCTTCAACGAGATCGGCGCCGAGGGCCAGCTCCGCGATGTCTCCACCGAGCTCGATGAGATGCACAAGCGCAAGGACAAGCTCATCCATTTCCTGCGCAAGCAGAGCCATGTCGAATCGAGCAACCTGATTGTCGACTTTATCGAATCCATTTTCCATTTCTGGCATACCAGGGACAAAGAGCTGCTCACCCCTTTCCTGCCCGAGGAGGTGCTCAACCAGATCGACTGTACGGGCCCGTTCATTGATGATCTCAACATCCTGATCACCCGGGTGCTGGCCGAGAAATCCACCTCCACCATTACCGATTTTCTGGAATGGGAAGAGTCTCGCCGCACTGAGTTTCTCGAAAAACAAAAGGACCTGAAAAAAGAGGAAATTCGCCGCTTTATCCTGTTGATCGAGATGTACAAGCTGGTCCAGGAAAAATACAACCTCGGGGTGCAGGAGCTGAGCCACCAGCTCCATATCGCGGCAAAAAGCGGCTTCCCGGAGATGGAACAGCTGCTGGCCGAGCTTAAGGTCTGCAATACCTTCCAATGCCTGAAGGCCCTGTTGAGCCATCTGGAAAAACTAAAGGAAGTAACCCTGAGCGAAGAGAAGTTCGAGGCCAAGGAGGATATCTACTACAAACGCCATATCGCCGTGGATATCCCCTCGGTTTACGGCCGTTACCGGGAAAGAAAATTCGATGCCCTGGGCCTGACCTACCGCCTGGAAAACATGGCCAACATCTATCTGGAGAAGCTGCCGGAAACGGTCAACCTCTCCTTTATCACCAGGGCCACCTTCCTGCGGATCATCAAATGCCTCTACCTCTTTGTCCGGGCGCTGAAAATCGACGGCATCACCAGCCGGAGGCTGGACACCTACATGTCGCTGCTGGGCAACTCCCTCAACATCAAACGCTTCTCCTATACCCAGTATCTCGACATCTTCCGGGGGCTCTCCGAAGGGGTCAAGGATATCATCTACGCCTATTACACCAACATCCACCAGAACAACCTGTCGATCATCATTCCCCAGATCGGCAAAGAAAACCTGCTGCTCAAATACCGCTCGCTCTGGGAGGAGGATGACTCCAGCGGCAATATCAACCGCTTGTCCGAGACCTTCATGCGGGATCTGATCTCCTCCACCTTCGGCCTCCAGCATCTGGACAATTTCATCACCCGCATCCTGCAGACCCTGGAAAACCAGAAAGAGCTCCTTGACGAACAGCATCTTGACCTGTTGATGACCTATAATCCGGACCGGGCCATCAGCTGCCTGTACAAAAAGAACCAGCGCACCAACAACCTGATCCTGCTCGGCAACAAGGGTTACAACCTCACCGTGCTGGCCGGCGAAGAAAAGCCGGTGCCGCCGGGCTTTATCATCACCACCGAGATCTTTCGCTGCTGGCCGGTCATCAAGGATTTTCACACGGCCCGCAACGAGTTCTTCGGCCAGATCAGAAAATCGCTCTCCGAGATCGAGCAAAAGATGGGCCGCAAATTCGGCGACCCGGACAATCCCCTGCTGCTGTCGGTCCGCAGCGGCGCCGCCGTCTCCATGCCGGGCATGATGGCCACCATCCACAACGTCGGCCTCAACGAAGAGCTTTCCGAGCAGTTTGCCAGATCAGCGGGCAGAGATTATCCGGCATCCTGCAAGACCGACTACCTGGCCTGGGATAATTACCGCCGCTTTCTCCAGTCATGGGCCATGACCGAAGGCATGGATCGGGAAGAGTTTCAGGCCCTGATGAATGAGGCCAAAGCGAGACACGGCATCACGGTGAAACGGGAATTCACCGCCGAACAGATGAGGGAGCTCGCCCTCGACTACCAGAAAAAAATCCGCAGCGTCGGCATCGGCATCCCGGACGACCCGTGGCTGCAGCTCACCGGGGCCATCGAACTGGTGTTCAACTCCTGGTATGCGACAAAAACCATGGAATACCGGACCCTGATGGATGTCTCCGAGGCCTGGGGCACGGCGGTGATCGTCCAGGCCATGATTTACGGCAACCTCAGTTCGGAGTCGGGCAGCGGCGTGTTGTTCACCGCCCATCCCTACCGCAAGGTAAGCCGGGTGGCCCTGTGGGGCGATTATGCCACCAGCGACCAGGGCGAGGATATCGTCAGCGGCCTGGTCGCCACCTACCCGATCTCGGTGGAACAGGCCGAGATCGACGGCCGGTCGGTGGAAAATACCCTGGAGCGGCGGTTCCCGAAAATCTATGAAAAACTGCTGGCCACCTCCCGGGAGCTGGTCTATGAAAAACGGTGGAACCCCCAGGAGATTGAGTTCACCTTTGAGGGGCCGGAAGAGAAGGATCTCTATCTGTTACAGACCAGGGACATGATCACCATCAAACAAAAAGAAAGCTTCAGCGTTTTCAAGCATAGCAAGGCCCTGAAAAAAGCCACCCTCGGGTTCGGGATCGGAGTTTCCGGCAGCGCCCTGTCCGGCCGGGCCGTGTTCACCGAGGCCAACCTGCGCCAACTGAAAAAGGAAGACCCCGAAACCCCGCTCATCCTGATCCGCCAGGATACGGTGCCCGAGGATATCAAGGAAATCGCCATGGCCGACGGCCTGCTCACCGCCCGCGGCGGTCAGACCTCCCACGCGGCGGTGGTGGCGGTCCGGCTTGAAAAAACCTGCGTGGTCGGCTGCAACGCCCTCAAGGTTTATGAAACCGAGGAGAGATGCGAGATCAACGGCACGGAAATCCGCTTCGGCGACATGATCAGCATCGATGGCCGTAAGGGGCTCTTTTTAAACGGCAGCCACCCCATCAAGAACGAGGTTCACATCCTGCCGATTTAAATTATATTGACTTCCCGGTGCAAGAGCTTAAAGATGAGCCGGTCATTGCCGGATTTCTCATCCCGGGAAAAGGAAAACCACTTACGGATATTGAAAAATATTTTGCCGACCTTCACCCTTTCAACAGCGTCAAACTTCCCCAAAAACCGACCAGGGCAAACCAAGACCTTTGCCGGATTTTTGCTGCTCTTTGCCCTTTTATCCGCTGCCTGTACGCCCTTTACCCCCCAAGCAAGAACCTCGGACCAGCTCGGCCTGCCGGCTGCGTATTCCCTGGCCGCGGCGGTTGCCGACCCGCAACAGCAATGGTGGCAAAGCTTTGGCGACCAACAACTCAATCAGCTGATCATTGAGGCCCTGGCCAATAATCTTTCCCTGCAGACCTACTGGGCCCGCCTTGACCAGAGCCGGGCCGCCGCGATCAAGGCGGGGGCGGACGGCTTACCGACGCTTACCGGCGAAGCCGGAGCCGCGGGATCAAGAGCCCGGCGGACCACCGATTCGGCCACCAGCAGCAGCGGCAGCCAGAATTTTTCCGCCGGAGTGGTTGCCGCCTACGAGCTCGATCTCTGGGGCCGGGTGCGGGCCAGTCGGGCCGCCGCCGACCTCGCCGCCACCGCCTCCCGCGAGGATCTCAACGCGGCGGCCGTGACCATGGTCGCCGAGATCACCAACCGCTGGGCGCGAATCATCACCCAACAGCGGCAGAAAGATCTGCTTGGCCGGCAACTCGCCACCAGCCTCACCTATCTGGAGCTTATTGAACTGCGCTTTCGCAAGTCCCTGGCCTCGGCCCTTGATGTTTTCCAGCAACGCCAGGTTGTGGACAAGCTGCGGGCCCAGCTGCCGCTGGTGGAGCAGCAGCAGCAACTATTGAGCCAGGAGTTGGCCCTGCTGCTGGGGAGGCTGCCCCAGGCCGCCCCCAAGATAATGCGCCGAAACCTGCCCGAGCCCGGCAACCTGCCGCCCTTGGGCCTGCCGGCCGACCTGTTGGCGGCCCGCCCCGATATCCAAGCGGCAGGCCGGCGGCTGGCCGCGGCCGATCACAGCTTTGCCGCGGCCCGGGCCGATCGGCTGCCCGCCCTGCGGCTGACCGGGTCGGCATCACTTGATCACGACCGGCTCGACGGCCTGCTCGACAACTGGCTGCTCAACCTGGCCGCCTCCCTTACCGCGCCGCTGATCGACGGGGGCAGACGCCAAGCCGAGGTGCTGCGTAGCGAGGCCAAGGTCAGGGAACTGCTCGCCCTCTACCGCCAGACGGTTTTGCTTGCCATCAAAGAGGTGGAGGCGGCCCTGGTCAACGAGAATAAAATCAAGGCCCATAATCAGGCCCTGCAACAACAGCTGGCCACCGCGCAAAAGGCGCTGACCGAGGCCAGATCCCGCTACCTGCGCGGCTTGAACGATTATCTGCCGGTCCTCACCCAGCTGCAAACGGTGCAGGCCCTGGAAAAAGAGGCGATCAGCCAGCAAAGTTCCCTGCTGCTGGCCAGAATCGACCTGCACCGCGCCTTGGGCGCCGCCTGGACCGCCGAGCTCGCCCCGCCGGCCCTGGGCCATAACAGCGAGTAAAGGGTTATCGCCATGGACAACCAAAACAGCGAACCACAAGAAAACATTCTCCGGCGGTGGCCCTTGCGGGTCATCACCTGTGTCGCCATTATCTGCGCGGCCATCGGCCTGGCCATCCTCCAGATAAAAACCGCGCCCAAGGTAAAAAAGCAGCCCCCCGCCGCCATGGCCCCCCTGGTTAGCACCATGCTCCTCCAGCCGGAGAGCTGCCGGGTAGAGATCCCGGGCAGCGGCCTGGTCATCCCGGCCCGGGAGATCGTGTTAAAGGCCCAGGTTTCCGGACAAATCATCAAGCTTGATCCCAATTTCGGGCTGGGCGGCCTGCTGGGAGCGGGCAGTCTCGCCATCAATCTCGATCCCGGCGACTACCGGCTCGCCCTGGAACAGAGTAAAAAAAATGTCGCCGAGGCCCAATATTCGCTGCAGCTGGAAAAAGGGTATCAGGACATAGCCCGCCGGGAGTGGGGGCTGATTTATGGAGAGCAGGCGCCTGACAGCGAAGAAAGCTCCCTGGCCCTGCGCAAACCGCACCTGGCGAAGGTAGAAGCGGAACTGGCCGCCGCCCAGGCCCAGTTGGCCCAGGCGGAAATAAATCTGGCCCGCACCGAGATCAAAACCCCGTTTCGGGCTCTGGTCAAAAACAAGTATGTGGATATCGGCTCCCAGGTCTCCCCCCAGGAAAAACTGGCCGAGCTGGTGGACATTGATTTTTACTGGGTGCAGGTCTCCCTGCCCAGCGACCGGCTCAAGTGGATCGCTTTGCCCTCCAAACAAAACAAAAAAGGGGCGCCGGCCCGGATCTTCTTCCGGGAGGGCCATGAACGCGCCGGCCGGGTGGTCCGGCTGCTGGCCGACCTTTCAGAAAAAGGGCGGCTGGCCCGGCTGTTGGTGGCAGTCAAGGATCCCCTTGATCTGCAAAAAACCGCCAATCCCCAGCCGCTGCTGCTCGGCGAGTATGTCCGGGTGGAAATCGAAGGCCGCGAGGTCAAAGACGTCTATCGCATTCCCCGCGCCGCCCTGCGCAACGATTCCCAGATCTGGCTGGCCGACGATAACGACATGCTTAAGATCCAGCAGGTGGAGACGGTCTGGCGGCAAGAAAACTCGGTGCTGATCAAAAACGATCTTGGCCCGGGCGCACGGTTGATCATCTCGGATCTGGCGGCGCCGGTTGACGGCATGCAACTGAGATTGCAGGAGAGGCCGCCTACCGCCGAACCCAAAAATCCTGAAAAAAACGATAAACAGCCATGACCGATTCCGATCACACATCCGTTGACCGCCGCGGCCCCCTGGCCTGGATGGCCGGTCATTCGGTAACCGCCAACCTGCTGATGCTGGTCCTCGTCATCGGCGGGATGTTCATGGTGACCAAGATCCGCCAGGAGGTCTTCCCTGATTTTGAGCTGGATCAGGTCAATATCAACGTCTCCTACCCCGGCGCCAGCCCCGAAGAGGTGGAACGGGGGGTCATCCTCGCCATTGAGGAGGCGATCCAGGATATTGAAGGGATAAAAAAAGTCCTGGCCACGGCCAATGAAGGTTCGGCCTCGATCGCGGTGGAGCTTTATGAGGGGGAGGATGCGAATCAGGTCTCCCAGGAGATAAAAAACGCGGTGGACCGGATCAGTTCGTTCCCCGAGGATGCGGAAGAACCGCGGGTGGCGGCGGCCAAACGCAAACGCTATGTGGTTTCCCTGGCCCTGTTCGGCGACCATCCGGAAAGCGTGCTGAGGGAACAGGCGGAAATCATCCGGGATCAACTGCTCCAAGACCCGGGAATCTCCCAGGTCGAGCTGGAAGGGGTGCGCGATTATGAAATCAGCATCGAGATCCCCCA
>Ga0224496_10000280_pt1 | contig 36696 bp, 37 predicted proteins | sample SF_Jul11_sed_USG_2_FD_168127 | JGI IMG/M metagenome (GOLD analysis project Ga0224496, IMG submission 168127) | Sediment microbial communities from San Francisco Bay, California, United States - SF_Jul11_sed_USGS_8_1 | ecosystem: Environmental > Aquatic > Marine > Sediment | place: USA...
AAAATAGGGATAATTATTTTTACTATTTTCGTGTTCATTGTTATTATAATTATGCGCTTATTGGTTATTCTTAGCCATGTTCGCCATAAACTCATCTGCCCAGGAACCTCCCAGAGCCTTTAAGAGAGAAACATAAATTTCAAGTTTTTCCCTTTGGGCCGTGATCTGGTTTCTTTGCGCCGTATAAAATTGTGACTGGATGGTGATGACCTGAAACCAATCAACGATCCCCTGCCGATAATCCTCCTTGATCAGTTTTAGGTTCAAACCGGAAACCTCTTTTTGTCTGGACAGGAGTTCAATTTTCTCATCCTTTTTATGAAGATCCCTCAAGGCCAGTTCGACCTCATTGATAGCCTGGATCAGGGTTGACCTGTAATTGATCAGCCTTTCCTGAACCAATTTCTCCCGGCGGACGACTTCGGCCTTTCTTCCTCCAGCGTCAAACAAGGGCAACGCCAAGTTCCCAATCAGGTTCCAAAGCATGTTGCCCGGATCGACAATGTCTGAAAGGCTTTCGCTGTGGTATCCGCTTGAAGCCGTAAGGCTGAGGCTCGGAAACCTTGCGGCGACAGCGACACCCACCCTGAAATCGGCGGACTTGACTCTGGCGATGGCTGAGCGAACGTCATGTCTTCGCTTTAAAAGCTCTGAGGGCAACCCAGCGTTGATTGGCGGAAGCTCTATGTCCAGCTTCGGTTTTTCGCGTAATTCAATCTCACCGGGCATCCGTCCCAGCAAAAACGTCAGGTTCAGTGCGGCCTGCTCAAAAGAACTCCCTGAATCCAGGAGTTGCGATCTTAATTGCAAAACCTGCCTTTGCGCCTGCAACACATCCGAAAACCTTGCCGTTCCCAGGCGGTACTTGCCGTTGATCAGACTCAAGCTTTCTTGCTCAGCCTCCAGGGTTTGACGCGACAACTCGATTTGCGAGTTCAATTCCAGCAGCCTTAACCAGGAAAAGACGATGTTTTTCGCGGTTTCCTGCAAAAGTGATTTGTGATCTTCTACGCTCGCCAGCAGATCCAACTCGACAGCGCTGAGCTCTGAGCTGTTTTTCGCGAACAGATCAATCTCATATGACGCGCTCATCGAAAGAGAGGCACTGTCGATGGTAGCCGAACCCAACGTACTGTTCCCGATGGTCTTGTTTTTTCCCTTTGAAACGCCCAGGTTTAAACTCGGAAATAATCTCGACCAGGCGATATCCTTTGAGGCTAAAGTCTGCCCGATCCTTTCTTTGGAAGCCAGGACCGCGTGATTATGCGATAAGCCTTCATCGACGATTTGGTTTAACTGCTCGCTTTTTAAGTGGAGCCACCACTTGCCGCTATCTTTAAAATCCCCGGTTTTTATGCTAAACTGGAGGGGAAACTTGCCGCTTTCGACCTCGGGGATCACGATAGGGGCATGAGGAGAACAACCACTCGTCAAAAGCAGTAACAGCCATAAGATTATGCAGTAAAAGACTGATTTGTATAACATATTAAACCTTACCTCTAATCTTCACTTGACCATTAGCATCCCAAACCCGGAGGGGCGATTATATCCGGTTAAACTGTTGGTTATTGGTGAACTCATCTATAATATTAGCCTATCAGTAAATTATTGCATTAACAAATTGTAACAAGGAAGGATTTTTTTAAACTAAAAGGGAAAAGAGCGAGTAATTGAAATATAAGATTCGAAATGTTTGAACGTGAATACTAAAGAGCCGTTTTGAATAGATCAAGCGCATTGATAAAGCGTCGCGTACCCGGAGCCTTGGCCTAAAGTCCTCGGTTTAGGTAGAATCGTTATACTTTCTCCCGCCGCTTATCAGGTGGTCAAGTTTACAGATTTTCGATTTCCAGGCCCACTTTATTGTTTGATCCCAAGATGACGATATAATTATGACCGTATTTTTTGGCGCATTTGGGGCAGAGCGGGTAATAAAACAACATTCCCTGCAGGGTGGTTCCCTTAGCCCGCAGATAGTCTTTCATCTGAGAAATAAACTTACCCATCTTGCTGTAGGGACCCTCAAAGACCTTGCTTTCGAAATTCCCTTTGATGCGGCTCATCTTCGCGCCAGGAATTATCTTGGTTACCTGAGTATAGACATCAGCTCCCCAAAGGCTGTCTTCAGCGGTTAGCACGACCTGTTCTTCGCCTTTCGCTCCGGCGGCTTCGATCTTTTCCATGTCTCTTTTCATCACCGCTCCGAAATTAAGGGGGATATGAAAAAAGCTTTTTACCCTGTCTTTCATAAAAAGTTTTCCTTCAAAATCGAGGGTGGTTTCATCCCAAGGAGCGGGTTCGAACTTGGGACAGCATGTGGTTTCTTGCTTCATCGTTTATCCTGTTTTGGGTATTGGACTGACTTTTTCATTATTTTACGATGTTTCAAACCGTCTTTGCAAACCTTTTTCTCTTTTTTAGCGATACTTTATCATTCATAAAATCATAATGACTTTGCAAAATTAAAAGCAAGCGGGTAGTCTTTAGATGTTTGAATTAAATAAACAGTTTGAGAGACTGTGTTAGATAAACGCTCCCCCGCTTTATCTAGGCCTCCGCCAAAGCCTGCCCCGCGGCGTGACCCGAGGCCCAGGCCCAATGGAGATTATAACTCCCCAATAATCCGGTGACATCCAACAGTTCCCCGATGAAATAAAGACCCTTGACGGCCTTTGCCTCCATAGTTTTGGAGGAAATATCCCGGCTGTCCACCCCGCCTTGGGTGACCTCGGCCTTTTTATAGCCCTCGGTTCCCTGTGGGATAAATGACCAGGCCTGAAATTGGTTTACGACCAAGTCCAACTCCTTTTGGGTGAGGTTTGGCAAGTCCTTCTCAGCTATGGCGACCTCCTTTTCCAGCCAGAACTTCACGAACCTTGAGGGCAAATGGAAACTAAGCAGACGGCTGAGCGATTTCGTTCCTCCTTTTTGACGGGCTTGCCCGATGAGTTCCGCCAGATTTTGATCTGGCAGAAAATTAAGGGTAACTTTCTGCCCTTCCGTCCAATAAAGGCTGGCTTTCAGGATCGCCGGGCCGGAGAATCCCAGATGCGTGAAAAGGAAGTCGTCCGCGATCACCCGATCCTTGATTTCAACCACCAATGGAAGCGAAAGCCCCGCGAGTTTATGATAGCCCCCATAAAGCAGAGGAACCAAAGCCGGAGCGGTCTTTATCCGGTTTAGCCCAAACTGAGCCGCCACCCGGTACCCGATATCGCTCGCGCCCAGCCCCTTAAACGAAAGCCCCCCCGTTGCCAGTACCAGATTATTAGCTTCAAAGCTCCATTCACCGGAAATCACCAAAAAGCGGTTCTCCTTCCTTATCACCTTCTGGGCCTCGAATTGAACCCTGATCTCGACCCCGACTTTATCGCACTCTTTCACCAGAACACCCAAAACCCTCTCCGCTCCCTCTTCGCAAAAGAGTTGGCCTAGTTTTTTCTCGTAAAAACGAACGCCATGAGATTCGATCAATTCGATGAAGGCCTGGGCCGGATAACGGGAAAGGGCGGATTTACAGAAATGGGGGTTTCGCGACCGGTAATCCTCGGGGCTGATGCTCAGGTTGGTGAAATTACAGTTGCCACCGCCTGAAGCGAGAATTTTTCTGCCCAATTGGGCGTTATGCTCTAAAAGCAAGACCCTTTTTCCGCCTTGAGCCGCGACGGCCGCGCACATAAGGCCGGAGGCACCGCCGCCAATAACGATTGCGTCATAAAGGGTCATGGTTTTTATTCTGATCAAGGTTCATGGAATCGATCTTAATTGGAAACCATCGCCACGCTTTCAGTCAAGGCTTGGGGTAAGAGGGGAGTGGAGATTGTTTTATTGGATTATGACCCCATAAATTTGATCCAGTCTTGTGATTTTAATTCGGTTCTTTGCGAAATTACTAATTATAGTTTTTATACTCATGATGTCACCTTAAATCCATTTTCTGTTTCAAGGTGATAAGCCTATATTAAATCATCATGTAGAGGAAGTCGAAGATAATTCATATAATTAGCTATTAAAATATGGTAGTTTTCAGGTTAAAGTTTACGCACAAGAAATTTCTTTTGAGAACTTTTTTATGTTTTTTATGATTCGTTTGGGATTAAAGTAGATATTTTTGATTAGGACAATAACATGGTGTTTAAATAATTTTTCTATAGGATTCCTTCCATAACGAAAGCTTTTTGAATGGAACCATTGTCAAAGTCGATAAGGTCACGAAAGCTCAGATAACCTTGCCTGTAACAGTTGCTAAATATGGTACGGTCGTCTTGAACAATGCGCTCTACCAGACCAATTATTCCACGCACCGCTTTGACGCGATTGACTTGACAACCTATGCGCAGACGACAGTCTATGGTACTTGCGGTCAGGTAGGGAATGTCGATGGGATCGGCGCGGCGGCTCGCTTTAGTAAGCCGGCGGATTTTGTGACCGATGGAACCGATTTATACCTTGCTGACAAAGGTAATGGGGCCATCAAAAAGATCACGGTTTCAACCGGCCAAGTCACCACTTTAATCAGTGGTTTAGGCTCAGGTCTCGCGAGAATGGCCATTGATAAAGACAATATCTACTTTACATCATGGCAAGCTGAGACCATCCGCAAGTATAATCTGTTGACCAATGTTCTCAGTACAATTGTTCTTTTTGGAACCTTTAACGGCTTAGTCGCCATCACAACCGACGGAACATCGTTATATGTTACCGACAGCAACAATTTGAGGGTGAAAGTAGTTAATTAATCCTCAGCAAAGTCTAAAATCGCGTATCAGCCGGAGCTATGCTTCGGTTGATACGAGGTTAAAGCTCTTCTATCCTTGCTCCAATCGTATTTACTCTGCCTGTTTTTTCCACTTTTCAGTCAGTATTGAGCGTCTTCACAAAATAAATCTGCCTATCCCGGTCAGCCGAAACATAGTCAGCGCGCGTATTTCGAAAAAACACCGCGTCAAGACGGACCAGCCGAAGGAAATATGGGGGGAACACAGCTATAAAAAGGGAAGAAGAATCGATTTATTAATGAGACTCTGTAGGTAGTAATTCGGGAGATAAAAGCTTAACCGGGTAAAAACAACGGCTAATCAAATCAGAAGACAGACTCGCCCTGATCGTTTTTTCCGGTATGGCCTTAAAGAGTTGAATTCGCGATCAACGCGCTAGATTTTTACGCAGGGACTTCTGCTCTTATAGTCGGTATTCGCGATTTTTAGGATCGCTTTATGGTGGCCGATTAAATCCTCGATGGTTTTTTCAGAGAACCCGATCGTAGAGCCGATAATCAACAAAACAATTTCTTCCTGTTCGTCAAAGTTAAAATCGGAAACAGCGACATGCAGGAGTATCAAAAACATCTTCATCACGGTCGAGTGATCGCTTTGCGCTAAGTTGGGCAAGGCCCCCAATTTTTGTTTATTTTTAACCCTTTCGAAGATATCCAGCGCCGTTTGTGAGTCTTCCAGTTTGATTTTCGCTAAAATCTGTTTAATAAACTCAAGCTCGGAATGAACCACCTTTCCATCCGCTAAAATAATATGCGCCACATACCACGCCATGGCCTCCTTCTCTTTGGGGCTTAAACTATCGAGATAATTTCCGTACATTCAACCTTCCCGTTTATCTGTTCGTCAATCGTAGTATTTTAGTTGAGTTAAAAAATATAATATATAACACTAAATCAGTCAACCTGAAGCAAGGGGAGCAACATGGCTTGAACCATCCCGCTTTGGATAAAATATCAAAAATTGAAGCTGATTTTAATAAGATACTTGATAGTGTTGGCTGCCTGGGATCGAAAAATATCAATTCATGCGGTTTGAGCCTCTATTAGAAATATTCCCACAGCTCAACGCCATGAATACCGTCATCTGCGCGGAAATAAAGTTTGCCTAGCGATCACGATCGATTAATCGTGCCTTTATTAATCACAAAATTGACAAAAATTCAATATATTATGACTTCTCGCTAGACAATCACCGCCTGATCCAAACCATTAACCCCGCATCCAAGTAAAACAATGAGGCTGTCTATCGGTAATTGAGATGAACAAATTCTTTCTGTTTGATTGCGCGATAAATGATCATCCTCCTATCTATGCCTATTTGCAGCTAACATCAGATCCGCTATTTAAAGCTCACAATCCCGGGAATTTGACAGCCCTTTCGTTTGCGGAGTTTTCTTCCGGATAAAAAATCAGACCTGATTTTAGGCGAGTATTTTCAATCGCAAGATTGCGACCTGAATAAGTCATACGTAAGCGAATGATATAAAGTACTTATGTTGAATTCGAATTAATTTTCATCAAAGATGATGAATAAATTCCGTGGGGATTGTATTTGCTTTGAATTTTATTTTACCCTATTTTAGGAGCCAAAGACAGCAGATGACCTTTCCGATAACAAATAAAATTTCTGGAAACCGGATTTCCCAATACAATCGTCAATTTACGTGAATCCACAGAGAAGCCAATTTTATCAATTCACCGCTATGAAGACGCATGCGATTTGAAATCACCATAGATAAATTCACTCCGCCAGGGATTGGACTTGGTTTCTTTGAGAACCGGGCCATTTTCGTCCCCGCTTCCGCTCCGGGAGACCGGCTTTTGGTGGAGTTAACCAAAGATAAAAAGGATCACGCCGAAGCGCGGATTTTAGAGATATTGGCGGCTGGAGAGGAAAGAATCGAAGCGTCTTGTCCTCACTACAGCCATTGCGGCGGTTGCGACCTGATGCATCTCAGCTACGAGCGACAATTAACTCTCAAGGCTCAACTCCTCAAGGAAACCCTTAAACATCATGGCATCGACTGGCAGGAAGCGGTCGTCCCCTCTCCATCAAACGAGTACTACCGTTACAAGGCCAGTTTAAAACTGGGTGTATCAGGGCCAGGCTTTAACCGCCGTCAATCAGAAGAGGTGGTGGACATTCCACATTGCAAAATCCTGGCAAAGCCCCTCATAGAGATACTCCCCAGAATCGCCAGTTTAAAACTGCCTGTGGGAGACCTCTCCCTGCTTGCCAGCCGCGAAACAAATCAGGTTGCGGGTATGATCCACATCGGCAAGAGACAACAATCCCTACCCGGCTTTCATTTCGCGGTTAAAGAAGACTACGGTCTCGGCTCGCTGGATCTTTGGGCGGCGAATTTCGCTCAGGCCAATCCCCTGATAACCGCTTTGATGTTGGGAGAGATCGGTGAGGCCAGTAAGTCCGGCGGCTTTGCCCTGGAGCTTTACGCCGGAAGCGGAACCCTAACCCTCGCGCTGGCAAAAGCGGTACCCAAGGTCCTGGCGTTGGAGGCCAATCCCAAGGCCGTCAAACTGCTCCAAAGTAATATGGAGACGCACGGACTGGAGAATGTCAGCGTCCGGGCCGAAATAGCCAAAAAGAGCAATATCCCCAGGAACGCGGATCTGATCCTCGTTGACCCTCCACGGGTTGGGATGGAACGGGTTTTAACTGACCGGATCATCAAGTCCCAGGCCGGCAAATTGATCTACATGAGTTGCAACCCCGCCTCCCAGGCGAGCGATCTGAAGTTGTTGATCGAAAAGGGGGGATTTCAGCTGAAGTGGCTAAAAGCTTATGACATGTATTGCCACTCTAGCCACCTGGAGACGCTGGCTCTGCTGGAGAGGTAGTCGAAACGGCCTGAATTAGGTAATGGCGGAACCCTTGGCGATATAGTTGATCTTCTCGCCCAACTCGATCAGCTCAAACAAAAGTTTCTCACCCAGGATTCGAGTCGCCTGAAGCTTGTCGTATTCCATTTTGAACATCAAGATTCCCATGGTGGACAGAATATCCTCGACGTTATCGTAGTCCTTAACCATCTCAGGCTTCCCCGGAATCTTCAAACTGAACTCTTCCTTTTCGCTGTTCTCGATATAAAAGACGAGTTCCTCACCCTCCATTCGGCAGCCAAAACCGAGCCCATTGCCGCTTGCCAATCTCAGGATACTCTCGACCTCATCCACAAAATACTCATCGCCGCTCATGATCTCCCAGGGTAAATTTGTTATTGATTTTAAGATGAATGATCCTAACCTGCCATTAAATCTCTCATTGTTTCAAGCAAAAAACAAGAGCTGATCGCATCCAGTTCAACGGCCTTTCTCCGCCATAGTTTGCCGATGCAATTTCAATGAAATCCCTTACTTCATCAGTGTGATGAGCCGGACTTTGATTTTGAAGCACTGCCACCACTCAATATCATCACCTCTCAAGTATAACGTAAACAACCAACTATTTAAGCTTTTCATAAAATTCCTTGACAGCTCACCCTAACACTGTTAGGGTTTATTCAGAACCATTCAAAAAAGGAGGTCATATGAAACCCGAACTATTTGTTGGAGCGTTCATCATGATGCTTACTTCCGGCTGCACATCAGCGTTGCTTCACTCCGAAGCGGACGTTGATTCTTTGATGGGGAGTCTGACCCGTGAGGAAAAAGTCCCTGGGATCCAGTACGTGGTGGTCACGAAAGATCGAACCATAAAATCCAAAGCCGCCGGATTTTCCGATATCAAACATCAAACGAGGATGAAACCCGATAGCCTGATGATGGCCTATTCGATGTCAAAGACGTTTACTGCGGTCGCGGCGCTTCAACTGGCCGAGCGGGGCATTCTCGATCTTGGCGGGTCCGTGAAAAACTATCTGCCCGATATCCCCTATCCTGATGAACTCAAAGTCCGTCACCTAATTTCACAAACATCAGGCATCCCCAACCCCATCCCGCTGAAATGGGTTCATACCCCTGATGAACATCTCCGCTACGACAGCGGGGCGGATTATCGACAGTTAATCGGAGATAACCGTGAACTGGATTTCACTCCAGGAGAGAAGTACGCCTATTCGAATCTTTCCTACTGGACTCTGGAGCGGCTGGTTGAAAAGATCACGGGCGTTGCTTTTCCTGAGTATATGAGAAATGAGGTTTTTTCGCCGCTGGGTCTTGATCCCAGGAAAGCCGGTTTTGAGTACTCGTCGGCTTCCACACCGGTAAAAGGCTATTTGGGGCGCTATAGTCTCATCAATTTATTGAAATGGACGGTTACGGACAGAAAACTCTGGGGTGAATATGAAAAAAACTGGCTTAACATCAAGCCGCATTATCTCAATTCTCCTGGAATGGGAGGGGTTTTGGTCTCGGCAGACTCCGTCGGTCTCTTTCTTAAGGATCTCCTTAAAGAAAAGCCAGTGTTGTTTAAAGAAGATGGTATGGGTAAAAAATGGCTGTTTGAGGTGCAGAAAAACAACTTGGGTGAAGACGTTCCCATGACACTTGGATGGCATGTCGGGAAATCGGAATCGGGAGAACGGTTCTTCTACAAGGAGGGCGGGGGAGCCGGGTTTCATTGTGAAATGCGGATTTATCCGGATGAAGGAATAGCGAGCGTCGTCATGGCCAATTCGACGGCCTTTAATGTTAAAAAATTCTTAAACCAGGCTGACCCGGTCTTTCTTATTAAAAAACTCAAGTAGGAGATAAGATGGGAACTCGTGATAAAATTCTCACTCAAGCCACAGCCCATCTTAAGGAAGTCGGCCTGGCGAGACTTTCTTTAAGACAAATCGCGGTCTCAGTCGGAATTAAGGCTCCCTCGATTTATGAGCATTTCAGATCAAAGGAGGAGATCATCGACGCCATCAGGGAGAACGCGGCTCAATCGCTCACCCTCCAGATGACGGAGGCGGCCCTGGCACGCGAAAGTCCGGAGGATTCCCTGATTCAGGCAGGAGTGGCTTACGTCCTTTACGCCATTACGGAGCAGGAGACTTTTCAGGTCTTCTTTCAGCTCATGCGGACCAAACGTAGGACACTTACAGAAAAGGTCTCCGAGGATTCCCCCTACAGCGTTATTTCCGGTCTTTTCGTTGAGTATTTTAAAGACCGTGGGAAAACGATTAGCCAAGAGAAAATCGAGGAATTATCTTATGGTTACTGGTCCCTGATCCATGGAGCGGCAGTATTGAGAACCACTTTTTTAAAAGGATTCAAGGCGGACTTCGAACAAGCGGACACAAATAATTTTCATCGATTTTTACTAGGCAGTCTGGAGGTGATATGAAAACGAACTTTTTTGAGACTTTGGGGAATATTCACTATTTTATCGGGACTGACTCTCCTTTTATTTTGGTATCTTTATGTGATTTTGCTGCCCTGCGGGGAGCTAAAGGACCGTTTGGCGATTCTCGTATTGGGCTGCGGGCTGTTCGGATCGGTGATACAACATATTGAGTGGCCTCAAAGATATTCAGTCTAATGGATGCAGACGGTGGTTGGTTCTATGGAAACTGAGGGTTGACATCAAATCACAGTGCTTAAACGTCCCAGCTTGGGATCAGACCTACTTTACAGTTTCATTCGCGTAAATCTACAATCCACTTAAAATGGCTGTTTACTTCAGGATTTGGCAAACTATGGGAATTACAAAAATCATCGGCTATTCAGCGGCAATTATCGCCACCGTCCTTTTGGGGTCCATTGGATTTTTCGTAAGAAATATATCGGCCAATGGATTCATCATCACTTTCGCGAGACTTTGCATCGGGTTGGTGTTTTTGATTATTTTTTTATTTTTTAAAAAAGAAATCCGGAACATCCTGTCAATTAAATTTTCGTTTTCGCTTTTATCGACAGGCTGTTTATTGGCGATGGCAATGCTCTGTTATATGAACGCGATCATCAGCACGACTCTAATCAACGCGGTCTTTTTGTTATACCTTGGACCTCTGATCGCCGTCGGTATAGCCGCAGTTTTTTTAAAGGAAAAATTCACTTTTCTTAACGGGGGACTGATTTGTCTCGCTTTTTTGGGATTTTTATTTCTTCTGGAATTCGACTTTTCTCTCAATGTCGATGAATTCAAAGGTTATCTATGGGGGATGGGCTCGGCTGTAAGTTACGCCCTATACATCGTTTTCAATCGCAAAATACCTGAGCAAATTCCAGCTTTGACTCGTTCTTTTTATCAGCTTTTGTTTGGCGCATTAACAATGTTACCCTTTCTCGATGACTCTCTTTTCAGTCTATCGACAAAAGATCTTTATTGGTTGACGGCCATGGGATTTTTTCAGGGATTTTTGGCTTTTCCTGCCTTGGTCTTGGCCGTAAAACACCTTAAGTCCATTGAGTACGGTACAATTTCATATAGCGAGACTTTGGTCGCGTCTTTAATCGGATGGGGGTTTTTCTCCGAAAGCCTGACGTTGTCGCAATTTTTCGGATGCGCGATCGTGTTTTCAGGTGGAATGATCCAGGTTTTAACGACCATCAAAAACGAATGATGTACAACCTGCCCTTTAAATCTCGATCAGGTTCTGGTCGGGGTCCCGGATATAAATGGAAAGGATCGGACCCTGAGCGTCTGAGCGCCGGATTTCGTTCACCACCATATGGGATAGCCAGGCCAGGATATTGATCCTTGACCTGAACTTTTTTTATCCATTTCCGGAAAGCAAACAGAACTTATTGATCAAGTCGTAGTATTCATCGGCCAAGGGGTTGGTGAAACCCGCGTAATGAGTCAGGATCAGCAGGATTGAATCGGCGCAGGTGGTTTTCCCTGCGATCAGATCCGCTAAAGTGGTGATCAAAAGAGCGTTTTTCGTGTTAATCGTATTCACATCCAACAGTTCCTGGACCGTTTTCTCGGTAATTTCCGTTTTTGAGGTGCCATCCGCAAGGCTGTAGTTGATGGTCAGTTTAAAGGTTTGTTGAGAAATATCACTGGAAATATCGGCGGAAGTATCCAGTATAAAAGATTCCAAAAAGAACTGCGAACTGTTATAAGAAAAATTGGTGGGCTGTACCGCCACCTGGGATACTTCTTCGGCTGCGCTTTTGGTATGGATTAAGCCAAAAGGATAATCCAACCGGAAATGAACGTTTTTCGCCGCTATATTGACCAAGGCTATAAACCTGGAGTTAAAGGCTCTTTTTGCGTCGTTGGGAGTGATGAGTGAAAAATAAGCTCCCTTTCCGATATCGGTCAACTCGTTCAAGAATGCCTCTTGGAAGTCAGCGCCGATGCCCAATCCCGAAAAGTAGATCCCTTCCATATTGTTGATGGAGATATTATTGGCGATGATCGTCGAGTTGGTCTCGCCCGTATTGGCATAGGCATCGGTCAGGATGATTACCCGGTTGGACTTGGCAACGTCGTAGTTTCTGTTGGCGACCTTATAGGCCATGGTGATCCCAGCGTCAATATTGGTTGCTCCGATCGTCGAGATGGGGTTGACGGCATCCAGGTATGTGGTATCGTTGGTGATATCCGCCGATGAATAGGTCCATCCCTCAAGCAGAACATCCGCTTCGGTGGAACCATCGGAAAACTGGACGATGCTGACCACATCGCCGTCTTTAAGGCTGTAATAATAAAGTTCTTTCATGGCATATTTCGCGAGATCGAGTCTGCTTTTAACCGTACTTTCAGGGTCCAGGTTGACATAGGCATAAGCATTACCCATCGATCCGGATACATCGAGCAGGAGAGTTATAACCACGTTTTGACGCTCTGCCTTGGTGATCGTGGGACTCGCGATATAAGTACCCAGTTCGTAGATGGAAGTTTCTTTGTCTTGATCAAGATGAACCCATATCCCCATATGCGTATCGAATAATCCCAGGTTTTCAGTGATGCTCCCGTCGAGCTCCTCAAAATTTAAAAACTCGTACGCCCGCCCCAGGGAACTATCGGGAATCTGATTGTGATTCAGATTATACTTGGCGAGTTCGGCGCCCGCGGTGCTAGCGGAATCGTCATAGGAGAAATAAAAAAAGTGATCGTTGGTCGCGTCGGTTGGATTGTCCTTATCCGCACCAGCCATAGCCTCAGGTACATTGTAGGGCCCGGCAGCCGTTACTGGTGAAGAGTCTTCATATTTCGTGTTACAGCTTATCGCGAATAAAAGGATAATTGATAATACAAACGAGAAAAAGATTCTTTCGGGGGTTACACGTCTCATTTTTCCTCCTGTTTCTGATTCGTTATGATGAATATTTTATGAGAGAAATTTAAACTTTTACCCTAATTAAAATTAACCCATTTTCTTTAACCATGATTCCTGTTGTCTAAAAATATTAAAGCATAGTTTTAAACAAAAATCTTCTTTATTTTTGTAATTAAGGCATCTTAACGTTTGCAAATTGTGAACAGTAATTAATTTTTCTATCAATTTATCATTGCATAATATCATTAATCATAGGATACTAAATTAGTTTTAGAACTTTTGATTGTCATTTGTTATATATTAATAACGTGTTTAATTGTGAACAGTTCATGAAGGATTTGACAAATAAAGACTTGAATACGCCCAGAGAAGGCCAACAGCGATTTTTCGCGTGATTTGAGTTAAGAAACCGAAATTATAACCTGGCATTTTTTTGTGAAACTATTAAAAGAAATCAATTTACTGGAAGATCTTGGAATCAATATTTTTGAATATTATGATTACCGTAGTTTACTTGATGATATTTTTCAGGCCTTGCGGAGCCGTGACGGGAAATATTCTTTCCGGTTCTTCGCCAAACTCCTCCGATTGAAATCCCCAGGTTATATTCAGAGTATTTTGAATGGAAAGAGGAACTTGTCGGAAACGGTCTTGGGGAGAATCATCGAGAATTTCGGCTTTAGTACGGACGAGCGGGAATACCTGGAGATTTTGGTTCGGATAAAAAAAACCAGCTTTACTAATCCTTTTTACCCGGTGTATAAATCGAGGCTACAGGAAATCCGCGCCAAAAAATTGAAATTAAAATTGGTTAAACTGGCCCAATATGAATGCGTCTCCTCATGGGTGCATTGGGTCATCAGGGAAATGTTTCTCCTGAAAGGAGCATACTTGAACATTCAGTGGATCAAAAAAAGTTTAAAACATTCACTGGCTTTAAATACAAGGCAAATCCAACAGTGTTTGGATGATTTACGAGAAGCCAAACTAATCGAAATCGAAGGTGAAAAGGTCACGGTTCCTGATCCCGTATTGAGTCTGGATCCAAAAAGTCTTCCGGCTCTGCTAACACATTATCATTCCGAAGCGATTTTAAGGTCGGTTGAGAGCTTGTCACTGGACGAGGAAAACAGAGAATTTGGATCGGTCATCGTCGCCACCACCAAAGAGAAGTTCAAACGCTTTAAGGAAAAACTCCAAAAGGACAGGAGCGAGGCCCTTCAGTTATTATCTGTTAAACCCGGAGAAGCCGAAATGATCGTATCACACAGTTTTCAGTTTTTCCCGGTCGCCGAATTGGAGTGTGAAACTAAGGATACAACCCGATGAAAACCATAACGGATTTCCTTAAGAAAAACATCATTCTTGTTTTAATTCTTACCATATTGGGTTGCGGGGTGGAGTTCCCAAATCCAAGTAAGAAGAATAGCCCCGATCCTGCTCCATACTCACCAACTACCGATTCCGGCGGTTTTGTTACCCGTATAATCAATGGCTATACGAGTGAATCCGGAGCGACCGCGAGGTTTACCGTCAAACTTAATAAATATCCCTCCGCCGAAGTCACCATTGCGATTTCCAGCGGTGATATTACAGAAGGCAGCGTCAGTCCACTTGATATGACCTTTACCCCTTTCAATTGGGATATCGAACAGGAAGTAACCGTAACCGGGGTGGATGACGATATTCTGGATGGGGATATACAATATAGCGTGATTATAGGTCCGGCGGTTTCAATCGACCCCGAATTTGACGGGGTTGACCCCAATGATCTTTGGATAACCAACCTGGATAATGAAACTCAATAATATATTAGCCAACCAGACGATTGATGTTTTATAACTGGTAAGCAATCTCGATCAGGTTCTGGTCGGGGTCCCGGATATAAATGGAAAGGATCGGACCCTGAGCGTCTGAGCGCCGGATTTCGTTCACCACCATATGGGATGCCCAGGCTTTCCAGATGTTTCTTTACTTGGGATAGCGGCCAATCGGTTAGAAAGCAAAGGTCCGCGCTTCCGGCCGTAGGCGATTAAGCCTTTGGCTTAAACTCTTTTCCCAACTCGTGCGGGTTGATTTTCTGATTGCCGAATTTAAGAGCCAGCCGTCCTTCGCCGAAGCTTTCTGGCTCCATGCGGAGGACTCTTCGATAGAAATCCAGCGTTTTGTTTAGGTCTTTGACCGTTAGAACCAAGTGGTCCATCTGTTTGATCATGCGGTTTTCCGGCTGAAGGATTTAGCGGTAATCTATAGAGGGGATCATGGCCTGTCAATAAGAGCGGGGCATTTCCCGGCCCTCTCGTCAAACGAATTCACCCGGTTTATGTTGAACTCTGTTTTCGATTGAAATTACTAATATATTATGATAAATTGCTGATCATAAATAAGCGGTGCGCCTTGACTCCTGGCAGACTGCCGCATATTAAACATTAAAATAACGCGTATGATAAAAAAACTTCTTTTGACGATATTGACCTTAAGTACGCTCACTGGTGTTTCAATCGCCGAGGAATGGGGCAATACTCATCTTTCATACATACGGGAGGTCTACAATACGATCAGCATCCGTGATTTTCAATTGGGTGGCAAAGAGTCCATCCGCGACCACGATGGCCACGGAGTTTCTTTGGGATATCTGCTGCTCAACAAGGGTGTCCAAATGATCTCCCTTGACGCGGGAACCTCTCATACCAGATATAACGGCACGGTTCATGGAGGAGCCAATTTTTCTTTTCAACCCCAGACCGGCTCGGGTTTCGAAAGCTTATCCGGTAGCAGTAATATCACCTATGAATTCGACCTGGATTTTGTAAACCCGTTTATTTCGCTTAACTATACCAATTGGCACATAACCCGTATCAGCATTGAATCCAGGCTGTTTTTACCCTCGACTTATGGCGTCGGTGTGGTTTACCAAAAAGCCCAGGGTAGCGTTTTGATCAAGAGTGAAAGTGGGGTTAAGATCGCCGAAGCGGAATATGAATCCGGATTGCGCCGGTTTTTCCAATTCGGTTGGGGTTTTAATTACGAATTCGGTTTTTTTTCGATTATGTTTCGCAATATGCTGCTTCCGACGCTCAAGGTCCTCAACTGTAACGAAACCGCTGTGGGAAAAACCGCCTGCGAGCGTATCTACGCCGCGACTGGCAACAGGAACCAATCTCAAATTATTACTGGAGGTGTCCTTACAACAGGAATCCTCTTTTAAAGTTTTTTGAATTATCATCAGGAGAATAATGATGCGGAAAACCGGACTGGCGACATTAGCCTTTATGCTCTTTTTGTTTATTTCAGGCTTGATCCCCGGAAATGCCTTCGGATTGAGCGATGATCATTTCGCCAGAATTTATTATTTATATGAGGTGAACAACCAAATCCCCCTATCAGAGTTCGAGCTTGGCAGCGCCGAGAGCATTAGAGACCGTGACGGTAACGGCGCGGGGTTAAGCCTCGTGTTGAAAAAAGGCAATAATCTGGTTTTGGAGTTCGATATGGGCTACAGCAGAACCGTCTATATGGGAGCCGTGGAAGACGGGGTCAACATCACGTTTCTGCCTCAGACCGGCAGTGGATTCGAGACGATATCCTCCAGCAAGAACGTCGTCTACAATTTCGATGTCGCCTTCGAGAATCCCTATGTCGGTCTCAACCTGACCTTTCACGAGATGATGCGGGTAGGAGGCGGAAGGGTCTATCAATCCTCGAAAGGACAGGTCTCGATCACAGCTCAGGATATCGAGATTATCAACGCGACTTTCGATGCCCGAACCCAGCTTTATTTTCAGATCGGCTTTAACATCGATGTCGGCGCTTATTTCTTCACTGGCTTCCTGCGCTCTATGGAAGCGCCTCAAGTCAAGATCCAAAGCTGTAACGAACTGGCGGTCGGCGCGCTTAACTGCTCTAGAATCAAAGGGGTTATCGAGAACCGTAACTTAAAATCCAATAAATTGACAGGGGGAGTGTTGCAGTTTGGTCTGCGGTTTTAATCAATTATAACCTGGATAGGCCATCGCTAACGCTGGGTTGAATTATCTCAAAGGAATAAATTATGAAAGCATCTGTTTATATAGCCCTCAGCCTGGACGGTTACATCGCCCGAACTGACGGCGGCCTCGACTGGCTTCCGGGGGCGGATGGCGCGGAACTGAGTGGAGATGAGGATTTCGGCTACCATCAGTTCATGGACACGGTGGATCATCTGGTCATGGGACGCGTCAGCTTCGAGATGGTCTGGTCCTTTGGCAAGTGGCCCTATGAAAAACCGGCGACGATTCTCAGCCACAGCCTGAAAACCCTACCTCCTGAGCTTCCAGATTCGGTAGAACTGAGAAACTCGAGCCCGGTTGATTTAATCGAGGAACTAAAGGGGCGGGGACGAAAAAAACTTTATGTCGATGGCGGCAAAACAATTCAGGGTTTTCTCTCAGACGGGATGATCGATGAGTTGATCCTGACCTGGGTTCCGGTATTGATCGGTGAAGGCATCCCGCTTTTCGGACCCACAGGCCGTGACCTCGAACTTAAGCTTCTGGAGTCCCGATCCTATCCCAACGGCTTTGTGCAGAGCCGCTACGAGGTTCTTTAAAATTGCCCCGCCCGCACCAACAAGACCCGCTAAGCAAACTTGATTTAACGCGCCGAGGTTTCGTTAAAAGGTCAACAGGACGCTGAACTTCTCGAAATGAAGAAAATACCCCCCTTCACCGCATTTTGGTATAAAAGGTGATAGTTTCAATAGATTGAGAATATAAAATAATCGACTGATTTTATATTTCAGATAAAGTCAGCAAGAATGCTAAAGGAGCGGTATGGGAAACTTGAGTGACGGCTCGCTTGTTTACAGAAATGTCTTTATTAGAGATGCTTTTTCTTAAAATAAAGGCGATGTGATCTAAAACAACAGATGGAAATTATACATAATCAAGTCTTAATCCACTTTTTTAAAGGAGCGGCTATGTTGAACCGGAAACTGATTGTTATTTCATTTATTATTTTAATGTTAAGCTCGATCAATCTCTTTGCGGGGGATTTCGAAGCGGGAATTGGTGTTTGTAGTTATCCTGATGCCAGGGGGCAGTTCAACGATGATTATGACCTCAATACAGGAACCAAAAGTATTCTGAATTGCGGGCAACTCAGGTTGAAATATGTATTTGACTTTGGACTGTCTTTGTCGCGCGAAAGTATAGCTGTTGTTAAATCACTTTTGACAAAAACCGTTTATCTGACCAACGCCAACGGTGATTATTATCCTGATAGGTTCACCTATGGCGCTGGGTCTTCAATGGTAGGATGGTCATTCGGTGATAATCCCAGGTTTAGTATTGATTATGGTTTCCCGGAAAAAAGTATGGTAACATTAACGCTTAAAAAAAAGGGCTTTTTCTCATACACGAATGAAGCGATTGAGCTGATTGAGCTGATTGATAAACCATTTACTACCCAAATTTTCGGTGTTTCAGCCAACATCGGTGGCGCAGAGCATGGTTTGGTTATTTCATTGAGATATCTTGATATGAAAACCGATAACCTTTTAGGTACGGGCAAAGGGATTGATCTTTCCGGACTCTACCCTATCATTATATACCGTTATCGGTGGGAATAGTTTAAAGTAAAGTCGATGACCATTTGTACAACTTTTAGCGACGAAAACCTAAATGATTATTAGAGTTTTTCAGACTCGTGACGCCACGGCCGTAGACGCGCTCGCTCTTAAAGCCTTCGAGCAATACTCGGCTCATTACAAACCCTGGGAGGAATTCCGCGGAAAAATCGGCCATATGTCGATGATGCCCATTGAGATTATTCTGGCCGAAAAAGTCGGCAAAATCGCCGGAGCGGTGGGTTTCGTAGCTCCGGGGAAGGTTGTAGATTCCCACTTTGATCCCCAGTGGGCCGTTATCCGCATGCTGGTGGTCGATCCGGTATTTAGGGGGCAGGGTCTTGGCCGCAAACTGACCGAGGCTTGCCTTGAGAGAGCCAAATCGCTCGGCTGCCGTACAATAGGACTGCATACCAGCCCGATAATGGAAGTGGCATTAAGCCTTTATCTGAGGATGGGATTTATCAAGCGGAGCGATATCGCCGATATCTACGGCGTACCTTACGGTATCTACACGCTGGAGTTGGAATGAGAAACCAGGCTGTTAACCGATTTGTGGCCGGTAAGCACCGCCACCAGTTTAGGCCTTAAGTCAAGTTCCTTCGGATAACAGATGCCATTACTCCGTTTAAAATAAACCAGATTTCTTCCCTTTATCCCGCACTAATAAACTCCACACCCCTTGAAAAAGGACTTTTCAAAAATCGCTTCGATGGATAATATACCAATAACCATTTAACTCAATAATAACCAACGCGATTTTATAAGACAGGACAAGATGAAATTCAAAGAAGTGATCAATGTCGAAGCGAGAACCGAGCCCCTAGTTGACAGTATGGATCATAATTTAAGGTGTTCCCTGTGGGACATCCTGATGGTGATGATATTCGAGCGGTATTTTCACGCCAAAAAGGAGAACCAGGAGACATTGCCCGCCTGGGAGACATTTTTCGATCAGATCTACCAGGACTTTCTGAAGCTACCGCTGGATGACAGGCCGCCGGATTACAACGACATGAAGCTGGATATCCAGAAATGGTTTTATAAGAACGATCACGAGTTCACCTACGCCTTTTTACAGTTCATGTCCGAAGCATACCAGCCCATCGGCGATAAATTCACCTTTCAGAAACACTGCAACTTTGTTCTGGAAAGAGAATTTGCCGACCGCCGCTTTATCGATGGTGAAATCATGAAGATCAAAGTCCAGCGGCGATCATGAGATTTGGGCTGTAACCGCTGGTTAACAGGGCTTTTTCATGAAGCGTAACCCCTTTTGAACTCCCCGCCTGATCAGGATCACCGCTCAGGCTTTCCCAACGAGTCCGTGAAAAAGACGAGGATGACGATAATCTTCACTGCTATTTATTATCCATCACTTATCGCTAACTCAATTGAGCTACCCGTTATATCGGATTACCCTGTCGGTTGATCCGCCACGCCGCGGGATTTGGCCGAGAAATTAAGTAACAGTGCCACTCCACCGAACAGGACTGTGCGAAACGTCATGGCGTAGACGGTTCGCATTTCAAAAAGCCCCCCACTTTGAACATGGTAGATGAGATAGGCATCGGCAGCCAAAAACGCGACAAATAGAAGCGTCATTAACCTCTGACCGTATCTTTCCTCGCGCCAGACAGCTATAGCGCCGACCAAATAAAGGGGAACAGCCAGAACATTGAACCAAACGATGAACGGCACAATGTTTCCAGCCGCGATCCGGGCATCCTCAATAAACAGGACGGAACCTCCCGATTTCAGACTTAACAGACCAAAGACAAAAATAAAAACGGCGACAGCTTTCATAAGATTAAATCTTTTTCGATTTCGCATGGATTTCCCTTGAGTGTATGATTGTTTTAAATAAATATAATTTACTGGAGTGAACCATCCAGAATGCGCACCTGAGCGACGATTTTTCCGAGAACGGTTTTCAGCAAACGGATTTCATCTTTTGAAAGATCCTGGATAATTTTCTGATATTCTAAAAAAACATGAGGCATGATCCGTCCCATCATCTCAATCGCAGTCGGTGTCATCTCCAAGAGGTGTTTACGGCGATCATTGACATCGGAAACCCGTATGACATAGTCCCTTTTCATCAAGCTATCGATCATGCGGGTAATGTTGGCCTTGGACTTCTGGGTTACCTCCACCAGATCCTGCTGACAAACACCGCTGTGACTCCATAACCAGTTCAGCACAAGCCACTGCTCGGGCGTCAAATCCACGCCAAGCGAACGAATAAACTTTAGCATATGGCCCCGGATCACCCATGAGGCGTTGTTGATCAGAAAACCGACTCTGTCTTGAACCGGCGGTGTTATTTGATTTGAAGGCATAAACGATCTCCATAAAATGTTCAACGAACTATATTAGTATATCCATTAATAGTTAGTAATGCAACTTATTAAGCTGCCCACTCTCAGTTGTTTGATTATTTATCTGATATTATGCTTAATGTGATTATATTTTGTAGCGAATGAGAGTCAATAGCTGATGAAAACGTGGAAAATAATCAGCAGGCTGAATGACGGCTATGCGAAACCTGCCTGAGCTGAAAACAAGAATCAACCATTTCTCACTACCATTTTATCATCAACGATCCAGGTTCAACCTCTCTCAGCCAGACTGAAAGTTATATATATTCATCACAATAAGCTCTGCCCATAAATTATATTGAAATTAATATAACTGTCACACAAAAAATCCGACTAGGAAACAGATCAAATATTAGGAGATATAATTGAATATGAGAGACGAGAAAGCAAAGCAGACTAAAGACAAAATATTGGAATCCGCGCTTAAGATCATGGCGAGACCAACACCATGGATATGGATAAGAACCGGCCCTATTACGCGGTTTTATTCCGCTTTATTGGAAACTCTATCCAGAACCTTGAGTTTCAGGAAAAATTAAGGGACATGGTCTAATTTTCTGTGATGTTATGGAGAAATCTATTTTTGCGGCATCTTACTTCAGTGGTATGTTTAATCCCTTCTCCATTACCTATAAAAGCCTCCTGAATATACCGGTGAAGTCCCCTTCAGATTTTGATTCAGTTGAATTTTTAAAACCAATTCTCCCCTCGGTGAACGGCGTCGGCTTGGCAGACGCAAACGCGAAACTTTATGGGGAGTTTGCCAGCGCTGGACCCACCCTGAACCTGAAACCCGAAACGATGGAGGAACTGAAGTCTTGTCCGGCTCCGCCTTCCAGATCAAAGATCGACCGAGTCATGCGCCAGGAGACAAAATACTCTCTGGGCTTTATAAAACCTTTTAAGTCATTTCCCTTTGCGTCTCCTCAGGCCTTTGGAACTTCAGGTGCCGGAGGCTCCTTTGGCTTCGCCGAACCGATCCACAAGCTCGGCTACGCCTACACCCCCCACAGGCTTGGCGTTAAACCCTGGAACGACCCAAGGGATGAAGCATTAAGAACCGCGGTGTTTTTATGTTTATCCAAATTGATCTGACCAACTTCATCTTGATTGTTTCCAGGCTCTTTCATCTATAGCCAAAATCATAAATAATATTGGAATGAATTATTTTATGGAGATCGTTTACATTCAAGCAGATTTTTGGCTTGACTTTAATTTTTAATATGTTTAAATTATTTTAATCTAATTAAATTTTTATAACCACATTAAACAAGGTAGCCATGATAAATAATATCAGTGATAATATATGGATCATACCCTATCAAACCAAAAGTATGGGAGTATTATTTAAGAATAAATCAACCGTCATTAGAATCAACGGTGAACTGTTGATCATATCCCCTGGGCCATGGGACGAATATCTCAAGACCGAATTGGAAAAGCTGGGAGCTCTCCGTTGGATATTCGCGCCCAACAGTTTTCACCACCTGCATTATCGCTCCTGGCTGCGAGCTAGTCCTGAGCTAGAGGCATGGGGAACAAAAGCTTTGGCTAAGAAACGACCGGAGATTAAGTTTAATCATATTTGGGATGGAGAACAACCATTTGAGCCGGAGGTCCAACTTTTCGGATTAATGGGCATTCCCAAGATCGATGAGATTCTTTTTTACCACAAGTCGAGCGGGAGTTTGATCGTGACGGATTTAATCTTCAATGAACTTAACCTAACCGGGCCGATGAACTGGTTTTTTTACAGCCTTTTTGGAATCTGGAAACGCACCGCTACGAGCCGTTTGTTTAAGATGTGTGTTTCCGACAAAAAAGCCTTCAAGACAAGTCTGGAATCAATTTTTGATCTTAATATCGAACAAGTGATATTAAATCACGGTAATACATTGGATAATAAAACTGATTTAGTTCAAACTCTAACATGGATATAAGCCCAAAAGATAGAAAAGAGATCAGACAAATGGCTAAGCGTCGAGCTATTATCAAAGCGGCTCGAAAGATACTCGCTGATCCTAAACAAGAATTTAACGCGGCGGCTATCGCACGCGAATTGGGATGGAATTTGCCTGGGATATATTATTATTTCGAAAATATCCAGGCAATCAAGGAAGCGCTGATTGTGGATTTAATCGACCTGAGCGTTAAGATTACCCTTGACGCGGGTAAAAGAGGCGCGACAGCCACGGAGAGCTTGTTACTCGCATTTGAAGCAAGGGTGCGTTATTATATGGACAACCCAAACGAATTCGATCTTACCTGGTCCACTTTCGGCACTTCAAATACTAGTCAGGAGTTTCTCGAAGCGCATTTGTATCCACCTATCCAGCAAATGACTCTTTGGTTTGTGAAGCGGCTTGAAATAGACAAAACGAAAGGACTGATACATAAAGATGTGCCAAGTCGAAAACTAATGAGTCTGATGACTTTCATGGCTCAAGGGATGGTCGCCAACTATCTGACTTTACAGAGAGCAAAAGGATCCATGTATTTCCCGCTTGATGAAATGATTCAAGAAGGCAAGCGAATCCTGCAGGCTGCTTTGAAAACCTGATGCTGGCCTTATAGCTTTAATTTATAGCGATGTGAGAAATGAACGATCCGAGGCTGTTATAATACAGACTATTTCCATCGGTAACCAAAGTGGAGTTGAAAACCGTTAAGATCAACGACCGGCTCTTTATCCGTAGTAAGGTCCTTGGAGGAATCCGTTCTTAACTTGACGAACCACCCAGATTTGCCTTCAATTCCGATCACTCCACCTGCTCCAGATTTCATGCCGATCGCGTATATTGAGGCATCCTCCCTCAAAAAGACAACCGAATACTGGGTTAAGTGCAATCCGACAAAAAAAGAATCAAACCATAAATTCGTTTCAAAACCCAGCGAATCGATTTTAGCCAACTTTATTTCAGGAATACTGGCGTAGGTTATCGAGGTTAATCCAAATTCACTTCCAGTGATACCCAGAGAAAAGGATTTCCCTAAAGCCCATTGGTAATCAAGTCCAAATGGAGGAATGCTGTTACCTTTATATTCCTCGTCAGTCAGCTTATCTTTTGACAGTGAAGTGGTCGCGTATGCCGCCGAAATACCGAATCCCTTAGGGGCATCGGCCATCGCCTCGCCCGCGCCAAATAAAACGATCACGCTACAAATCAGAAATAACAGCCCTTTTTTTTTCATCGCCCGGTTCACAAAAGATTGAAAAATGATGAAATCGACTTTACCATTATTATTTCATCAATATTCGCTCAATTCAAGCAAATTATTTTATCTAAACTTTGCGGCTTAGTCGCTCTACGACCCGCGGCACTGCGTAATTTTCGCCCGACAGCATTAATTTTATTAAGCCGCCATCCCTATTTAATCAAAAAAATGCCATTATTATGTCCTTTTTTTGTCCTTCACTGCTGGCTTTTCATTATATACTTTATTATAATAAAGATAATAAAAGTACGTATCAATTTAATTAAAAATGATGTCTTTTAATTCGGAGGAAAAGCAAGGGAGCAGAATAAAACCCAACAACTTCGATGCCGGTTATGAGATTTTGTGATTAAATAAACTTTTTCCACGGAGGAAAAATGGATTTTACAAAGCAAATTGATCGACTAAATTGGATTAAGCAAAGGTTTAAACTTAAAAACCAGGAACTGGCTCAGCTTGCGGCGGTTCACCCCTCACAGGTGTCGAATTGGTTAAAGCCATCTGATCATCGGGATTATCAAGACATTTGCAAAATCAGGGCAGTGGCCATTTCGTTAGGCACTGAGAAAGATTTAAAACGCGAGAACCTCCACAAAAGAATTAATTGGAGGTGGATTGCCGGTTGGGACAGCAATCATAAAAGGAAAAGGGGCGAGGTCGATCATGAGTTGGTCAACGAGACAAACATATGGGACCCGACTCTTTTAGATCCGGGCATTTTAGAGGAAACGATTTCCTTTATCTACAAATTGAAATTAAAAAAAGGGATTCATAATATCGAACCTCATATAATTTCAAAGGAAATCATTCAGATTTACCGTGAAGTGATTTCGGAGAAGATTAATTTTGCCTCTCTGGAAAAAATCATGAATATCGGTTATAATCTTCCGAATTGAGCTGTTATTGATTTCTGAAATCCAACATGATCCGAACGAAGTTTTCGGCCCATGTTGGAAAGGCTCTGGCGTGTAAATGAAAATAGGTGCCGATGGTGTTGTTGACGACGACACCATCTGAAACGCCATCGATCCCAAAGCCCCGCTCGACCTTAAAAGCGAATTTTAAAGAAGCGTCGAGGTTGACAAGCCGTGAATAATGAAATTCGTGCCCTTTGACCGGGGAAGAAAGTTTTAACCAGCCCGCTTCCCGGGTAGCGCTTATTTCAGAGTAGCCATACCCAAAGGGCTTTTCCTGAAATTCGGTATCGGCTAAAACCGCGCCGACCATCTTTCGAGTTACGCCATTTCTCGTGATCGATCGGCTCAGATACATCAAGCCTCCGCACTCGGCATAAACCGGCAGACCAGCCGCGATTTTTTCTCTTAGATCCGTTTTTAAGGCTTCGTTGCTTTCCAATTCCAAAAGGAAGGATTCGGGGAACCCACCCCCGATATAAATGCCGTTGGCCTTGGGAACTTTTTTGTCTTTCAGGGGGCTAAAATAAACCACCTTGGCACCGGCTCTTTTTAATGCCTCGATATTTTCGGGGTAGTAAAAACAAAAAGCCTTATCCATGGCGATGGCGACGACGACCTGTTCATTAATAGTTTGTGACACTTCCGGAGACTCAAATTCGATTGATTCGGCTTGCTTGGCAATGCTCAAAACCTGATCGAGATTGACATGCCCTTGAACCAAACTGGCCAAATGATGAACCACTTTTTCTGGTTCAGAAACTTCCCTGGAGGTAATAAGGCCCAAGTGCCTTTCCTCGATTATTGTTTCATGGTTTACAGGCAAAACACCCAAGACCGGTATTCCGCAATAATGCTCGATAACCCCGATCTGTTTCGCTTCTTGTCTCGTGCTTCTGATTTTGTTTAGGACAACCCCCCTAATCTTGATGTTTTCATCCATCTTCATCTGTCCCAACACCAAGGCCCCTACGGAGCGGTTCATTCCACTGCCGTCCACGATCAATACCACAGGGATTCCCAAAGTCCTCCCGACTGACGCGCTGCTGTCTTTACCCAAAAGATCCATGCCGTCATGAAGACCATGATTCCCCTCCACGACCGCCAAATCAGCCACAGCCGTATTTTCGCCATAGCTTTTCAAACAGTTGTTCACGCCAAACAGATACGGGTCCAGGTTAAAGCTCTTTCTGCCCGTAGCCAATTCGTGCCACATCGGGTCGATATAGTCAGGTCCCTTCTTAAACATCTGCACTTCATACCCCTTTAAAACGAAAGCGCGAGCGAGTCCCAGCGATAAAAGAGTTTTGCCTGAACTTTTATGCGGCGCTGATATCATTAAGCCAGGGACGGTTATCTTCTGCATGGTTGGACGTTTATTCGGTTTTAAATTCTAATATTTTAATATAAAGTCTCATTTGAGCTTAATGCTTGGACTGGGTTGAGCTCAGAGATAAAAAATAGTCTATTAACGTTAAATGATTTTTTATAGACTATTTTTGCTGTTATTTTAACTCAGCATACTATAAAATATGAAAACAAAAACCAGAATTACGGTATCTATTTGTATTTTTAAATTTAATTTAGTTATTTTGGTTTTGGGATCAAAAATATAATTTAATTTAAATTCGACGGTTTATTTTTACTTGACAAAAGTTGAATATTCGGATTAGGATTTATTCAAATATATTAATACTTCTTGTTATGTCAGGATGACTGTCGTTGAAATAAACCTGGAACCGTCAATAAATATAGGAGGATAAAATGCCAAGTTTTGTGATTTCGGAAAAATGCGATGGGTGCAAGGGACAGGACAAAACCGCCTGCATGTACATCTGTCCTCATGATTTGATGAAGCTGGATGCGGATAAGCAAAAAGCCGTCAATCAGGAGCCGGTGCAGTGCTGGGAATGTTATAATTGTGTCAAGATTTGCCCTCAGCAAGCGATCGAAGTCAGGTGTTACGCCGATTTCGCGCCGCTTGGAGCTTCGGTTATCCCCATGAGAGGAACCGATACCATTATGTGGACCGTCAAGTTCAGAAACGGCTCGATCAAGCGGTTTAAGTTTCCCATCCGCACAATTCCCGAGGGAGAAGTGGATATCTACAAAGGAGCCGGTGAAGCCAAGGCGGATCTCTCTAGGATTAAGGAGCCAGGTTTGTTTACCCATCACGCGGCGGGAATGACCATGCCAGTGCCGAAATAGTTCATGCATGAAGAAACAGATAAAAATTATGACTGACTTAAAAGCAGAGAAACCATAAAAAGGAGCTTTAAAATGGAAGATAAAACAAATACCTTTCAACATTGCGAAAAGCCAGAGATTGTTGTGCATGAAACCGACATTTTGTTGATTGGTGGGGGCATGTCTGCCTGTGGGGCAGCTTATGAGGCCGATAAATGGGCGACAGAACAGGGACTGAGAATCACCATGGTAGATAAGGCCGCGACCGATCGAAGCGGCGCGGTGGCCATGGGTCTTTCGGCGATCAACACCTACTTGGGTGAGAACAGCGTGGACGATTACGTCCGCTACGTCAGGCAGGACCTGATGGGCATCATCAGAGAAGATCTGGTCTTCGACCTCGGAAGAGTGGTCGATGATTCGGTGCACCTCTTCGAGGACTGGGGACTGCCGGTCTGGAAAAAAGACGATGACGGAAAATCCCTGGACGGCCATCAGGCGGAAAGGGAAGGCAAGGAATCTCTCAGAGACGGTGGAACTCCCGTCCGCTCGGGCAGGTGGCAGATCATGATCAACGGCGAATCCTATAAGGTCGTGGTCGCCGAAGCCGCGAAGCTGGCCCTTGAAAACAACCGCAAGGCAACCGGTGTCGATCAGAACCTTTTTGAACGGGTCTTTATCGTTAAGTTGATGATGGACCAAAACGACCCCAAACGTGTCGCCGGCGCGGTCGGATTCAGTGTCCGGGAAAACAAGCTTTACATATTTAAGTGCAAGACCGCTCTCCTAGGAACCGGTGGTTGCGTCAATGTTTTCAGAACCCGGGCAACAGCCGAAGGCCAGGGACGAGCCTGGTTCCCCGTATGGAACGCTGGTTCAAACTACGCCATGGCGGCTGAGGCAGGAGCGGAGTTGACCTTGATGGAAAATCGTTTCGTGCCCGCCCGCTTCAAGGACGGCTACGGACCAGTGGGGGCTTGGTTCCTTCTGTTTAAAGCCAAAGCCACCAACGCTCTGGGAGAGGATTACTGTCAGACTCATCTCGAGGAAAGCCGCAAACTTTACGGGAAATATGTTGACGCAATAGGAACCTGCCTTAGAAATCATATGATGATGATCGATATGAAAGCGGGCAAGGGACCCATAAAGATTCATACCGATGTGGCCCTTAAGAACTTGGCCGATACCATGAGCCCAAAAGAAATCAAACATTTAGAGTCAGAGGCTTGGGAAGATTTTCTGGATATGACGATCGCACAAGCCGGAGTCTGGGCTGCCAATAACATGGCGCCGGAGGAGGTTCCATCCGAGCTGATGCCATCTGAACCTTATCTCTTGGGTTCGCACGCGGGATGCGCCGGAATCTGGGTCAGTGGTCCTGGTGACTTCGGTCCATCCGAGTATGCCTGGGGTTATAACCGCATGACGACCGTGAATGGCCTTTTTACGGCAGGGGACGGTGTGGGCGCGTCAGGTCACAAGTTTTCCTCAGGTTCGCATGCCGAAGGACGTATCGCCGCAAAAGCCATGACTTCTTTTATCATGGATCACAAGGACGACAATCCCACTTTTAAGGAAACGGCCGACGAGTTGGCAGCCGAGATTTATCTCCCCATGGAAACCTATGCCAAATACCAGAGTTATTCAACCGATCCTGATATCAATCCAAACTACATCAAGCCAGCTATGCTCCAGCAGAGGCTTCAGAAAATCATGGATGAATATGTCGGCGGTGTCAGCACCTGGTACACCACCAGCAAAACCATGCTTGAAGAAGGCCTGAATTATCTGGAGATGCTCAAGGAAGATTCCTTTCACATGGGCGCCAAGGACCTGCACGAACTCTTAAGGGCCTGGGAGAATTTCCACAGAATTCTGGCGGGTGAAGCGCATGCCCAGCATATCCTCTTTAGGGAAGAGACCCGCTATCCGGGATACTATTACAGGGGCGATCATCTGGCGATCGATGATGACAACTGGCGGTGTTTTGTCAACTCCACCTATGATAAGCAAACCAAAAAGTGGAACGTCTTTAAAAAAGAATACCACCAGCTTATTCCGGATAAATAGGAAAAGTGTCCAGCCTCTTAATAAAAAAAGAGGCTGGTTTCAATCAAACGATGCTTGAAAATCCGTTTTTTAGGGAATTATAAACCGCAAAGAAGGCCATGAGCAACCAGGAAAAAAAGATACTCGTCATAGGAGGCGGCATAAGCGGTATGAGCGCGGCTTTGGACGCTTCTGAGACCGGTTATTCGGTCATCCTGATCGAAAAAAGACCGAGTTTGGGAGGCAGAGTTTCCAGGTTTCACCAGTATTTCCCTAAGCTTTGTCCGCCTATGTGCGGTCTTGAGATCAACTACAAACGGATCAGGCCAAATAAGAACCTTCAGGTTTTAACCAGTACCGAGGCACTCAAAATCAGCGGAGAGGCTCCCGACCTTAAGGTAACTCTTAAGACCAGCCCCACTTATGTGAACCACAAGTGCACTGCCTGCGGGGACTGCGTTGATGTATGTCCAAGCGAGAGACCAGACGCTTTTAATTTCGGCATGAATAAGACCAGAGCCATTTACCTTCCCCAGCAGATGGCTTATCCCAACCGCTTTGTCATTGACCGGAAACATTGCCCCGAGGGTTGTGATAAATGTGTGGTTGCCTGTAATTATCAGGCGATCGACCTGAACATGCCGGCGAAGGAGCAGGAAATCGACGTTTCATCGGTGATCCTCGCGACGGGCTGGAAACCCTATGACGCTAAAAAACTGACCCATCTCGGGTTTTCAAAATTCCCAAATGTCATCAACAACATTATGATGGAACGCTTGGCTTCACTGAGTGGTCCAACCCAGGGAGTGGTGGTTCGTCCCTCGGACAAAAAACCGCCCAAGAGCGTCGCCTTTATCCAGTGCGCAGGGTCAAGAGACGAGAATCATCTGCCCTATTGCTCCTCGATCTGCTGTTTGGCTTCCCTTAAACAGATCAGTTACGTCCGCGCGCAAAATCCGGAGGCCGAGATCTATCTCTTTTATATCGATATCAGGACTCCCGGGAAATATGAGGATTTCGCGGCCCGGATTCAGGAGGACCCCAAGCTAAAACTCATCAAGGGGAAGGTCGCTAAAATCACCGAAACGGCTGACGGTAGCCTTGTGATGGAGGCTGAAGATATCCTAAAGGGCAATAAGGTTCATATCGAGGTCGATATGGCGGTGCTGGCGACGGGAATGGAGCCGAGTATCGCGGGGCAAAGCTTTGTTGGAGACACCATCAAGCTGGATTCGTCGGGGTTTATCCAAGAGGACCAAAAAGCGGGGATTTTTTCAGCCGGGGTCGCCAAAATGCCTCTGGATGTCAGTAGTTCGGTGATTGACGCTTCTGGCGCCGCCTTAAAAGCGATTCAAAATCTCAGATCGGATTGAAGATTATGAAGAAAAAGTGTGGAATCTATATTTGTTCGGGATGTGGCATCGATGCCGCGGTAGATACCCAGGCCCTTATCAAAGTCGCCGAGAAGGAGCTTAAGGCCGAGGCCTGCCATGTACACCCCTTCTTATGCGATGACAGCGGATTGGAATTAATCAAGAGCGATCTTAGGGCCGGGACGGTCGATCACTTTGTGGTCGCGGCCTGCTCCCAGCGGTTCCACCAGCAAAGCTTCGACATGGGTCCCGAGCATATGGTCCTCAGAGCCCCGATTAGAGAATACGTGGCCTGGATGATGGAGCCTAGGGATGAAAACGGTAAGGTCAACGAGGACACCCAAATGGCAGCCGCTGATTATATCCGAATGTATGGCGCCCGAGTTAAAAGAATGGAGATTCCGCAGCCCTTTGAGCAGGACACTATCAAAAGCGTTCTGGTTATAGGAGGGGGTATCACGGGCATCAACGCCGCTCTGGAAGTCTCGAAAGCCGGCTATCCGGTGCATCTAGTCGAAAAGCAAGCCGAGTTAGGCGGAGCCGCCAAAGAATACCGGAGCTTCCTGCCCCAAAAAGCACCCTACCGAGATTTGGAGGACAATCAACTCGAGGAATTAATCTCCCGGCTTAAATCCAAATCAGACATCTCGCTTTATCCGTCTTCAACCGTTGATGCGATCGATGGTGAGCCCGGAAACTTTACCGTTCGGATAAAAAACGGCCAATCACAAAAAACGGTCGCCATCGGCTCGGTCATTTTAGCGACCGGAGGGAAGTCTTATGACAAAAATAAGCTGACTCATCTAGGCGCTCAATTTAAAAACGTCGTCAGCTCCGATGAATTCGAAGCAATGGCTAAGACGGGGAAACTGACCCGCCAAGACGGCTCACCCGCAAAAACGATCGCTTTCATCCAGTGCGCGGGCTCCAGAGATAAAAACCATCTGTCTTATTGCTCCTCGACCTGTTGCATGAACTCCCTGAAACAGGCCGCCTACGTCCGGCAGATCGACCCTGAGACCAAGGCATACATCCTTTACAGGGATATGAGAACCCCGGGGCTATATGAGAATTTTTACAAAAAACAGCAGGATGATCCGGGAATTTTTCTGACCAAAGGTGAAATAGCCCAGGTGAGCGAAGATGGGGAACGGTCCATTCTGATCGATCTGGATAATAGCCTTCTTGGTGATCAAATCCAGCTTAAAGCCGATTTACTGGTATTGGCGACCGGTCAGGTGAGTAGCCTGGTCGATGAAGAGTCGCACTTAAACCTCGGGTACCGCCAAGGCAAGGATTTGCCGGACTTAAATCACGGCTATCCCGATTCGCATTTTATCTGTTTCCCCTACGAGACCCGAAGAACAGGCATTTTCTCCGCCGGACCGGTACGTCATCCGATGGACATCAATGAAGCCAAAAGAGACGCGGCAGGAGCGGCTCTCAAAGCGGTGCAGACATTGGAACTCACCTCTATGGGCAAGTCCATGCACCCCAGAGTGGGCGATCTTTCCAAGCCCGATTTTTATCTTGCCAGATGCACTTCTTGTAAACGCTGTACCGAGGAATGCCCTTTTGGAATGCTCGATGAAGACGAGAAGGGAACGCCCAGGCCCAACCCGGCGCGTTGCCGCAGTTGCGGAACCTGCATGGGAGCCTGTCCTGAGCGCATTATCTCTTTTGCCGACTACAGCATCCAGCAGATCTCCGATATGATCAAGGAAGTCGAGATTCCCGATGAATTCGAAGAAAAACCCCGCATCCTGATTTTTGCCTGTGAGAACGATTCCCTTCCCGCTTTCGACATGGCGGCTTTAAACCGTATCAGAATCAACCCCTATATACGGATCATACCGGTCCGGTGTCTTGGGGGAATCAATCTGGTTTTTGTATCGGACGCGCTATCGGTTGGGTTTGACGGGGTGATGTTCATGGGATGCAAGTTCGGCGATGATTACCAATGTCACTTCGTTAAAGGCAGCGAGCTTTGCAACGAGAGACTCTCGAAGGTGCAGGAGACCATCAGCCGCCTGAACCTTGAATCTGAAAGGATCAGGCAGTTTACGGTCACTCTGAACGATTACGACAAACTCCCCGAAATCATCAATGACTTTGTCACGGAAATCGATGCTTTCGGACCCAATCCCTTTAAGGGAATGTAGCTTTCGGCTTGGTTAATCCAAATTGAACTTGAGGAATGAAATCATGACTGATAGAGCCGTCATCAATGCGGACTTAAAATTTGTGCAAGGGATTCTAAATTCGGGAGGAGCCGATTTAAAGAAATGCTACCAATGCTCCACCTGTACTGTGGCTTGTCCATTAAGCGAGGAAGGTGTCCCTTTTCCCAGAAAGGAGATGATTTACGCTCAGTGGGGAATCAGGGATAAACTGATCAACAGTGTTGACAGTTGGCTGTGCCATCACTGCAACGATTGCAGCGATCAGTGCCCGAGAGGTGCCAGACCCGGTGATGTGATGGGCGCGATCCGTCAAATGAGCATCCGCGCCTTCTCGAAGCCCTCCCTTGTGGCGAAAGCCGCGAACTCTCCTTTGGGTGCGCTGTTACTGCTGTTGATCCCCATGTTGATTATCGGCGGGGTGATCTGTTTTCTCAACGCCGATCAGGGTTTTGATTTTCTGACCAGAGAACGAATTATCTACGCCAATATGATACCCGTCATTGCCATCGATCTAATATTCATGTCCGCCGCCTTTTTCGCGGTCATCACCATGATCCTGGGATTAAGGGGATTTATCGGGGGACTTAAAAAAGGAAATCCTATTATCAATGGCGGCGAAACGCTAGGTCAGGCTGTAACCGGGACGATCAGGGACATCCTGTCGCACAGAAAATTTAAGGAGTGCGGTGTCAACCAAAGCCGGGGTACGGCGCATCTTTTGATGATGTATGGTTTCATCGGGCTGTTTATAACAACCAATCTGGTTTTGGTGATCCACTATCTTCATGAGTTCGGCTTTGACATCCAGGATACGCCCTTCCCCTTTTTTCATCCGGTAAAAATTCTGGGTAACGTCAGCGCTCTGGCCGCTTTTATCGGCATTTTTCTTATCACGGCCCGGAGGTTATTCAATCAGGGTGTCGGCAAATCATCCAGCTTCGATTGGATCTTTATCGGGGTGATGTTTCTAACGGTGCTGACTGGGATTATGTCCCAGGTTTTTCGTGTCGCCGAGTTTGTCGAGATCGCCTTTATCACCTATTACTTTCATTTGGTATTTGTCTTTTTCCTGTTGGCTTTCGCGCCCCACACCAAATTTGGTCACCTTTTTTACAGGACAACGGCCATGATTTATGCTAGGTATTGTGGTAGGAGTTTGCCCTTAAAGCAGGATTAGTCGATTGCGTTTAAAAACTTTGACCTGAAAGCGACCATGATAAAACCCTACGGTTCGGACAAACTTAAGCCCTTGATCGTCGATAATGAAAAGCTCCTGGCCGAAAAGCTCAAGGAAGCTGAAGGCCTGCCTTCGATCATCATCAATTCCGCTGCGGCGGCGAACGCTGTGATGATGGGCGCCGGTTATTTTACGCCGCTTGATGGCTTTATGAACAAGGACGAGACCTTAAGCGTGGCTGAAAATCTGAAACTGCCAAACGGGCTTTTCTGGCCGGTTCCCATCGTGAACATGGCCAAGAACGAAAGCCTGACCGATGAGATCAGAAAAGCCAAAAGAATCGCGCTTTTAGATCCCAACGTCCCGGGAAATCCGGTCATCGCCATTCAGGAAGTGGACAGCATCGACAAGCTTGATCCCGACTTTTTTCTGCATATCTTAGAGCGGATCTATAAGACGGCCGATTTTGAGCACCCCGGGGTTTTTAATTTCCTATCTAGTGGCTGCAACCTTATTTCCGGAAAAATCGAGGTTCTCAATTATTCTTATTTCCAGGCCGAGTTTCCTGATACCTTCCGCACCGCCGTTGAAATCAGAGATTTGATCAATCAAAATAAATGGGAAAAAATCGTCGCCTTTCAGACTAGAAATCCTATGCACCGGGCTCATGAGGAGCTCTGTAAAATGGCCCTTAAAATGGTTAAAGCCGACGGGGTTTTGATTCACATGCTGTTGGGCAAACTTAAAAAGGGCGACATTCCAGCGGATGTCCGCAACCGATCCATTCGCAAAATGGTGGAGCTTTATTTCCCAAAAGACACCGTTCTGGTCACCGGATACGGTTTCGATATGCTATACGCTGGCCCTAGGGAAGCTTTGTTGCACGCGCTATTTAGACAAAACGCCGGTTGCACTCATCTGATCATCGGCAGGGACCATGCCGGAGTCGGCGATTATTACGGAGCCTTCGACGCTCAAACGATTTTTGATGAAATTCCTAAAAACGCTCTGGATATCCAGATATTTAGGGGTGATCATACCGTTTGGTGCAAGAAATGCGAAGAAGTTGTCATGATGAGAGATTGTCCGCACGACCGTGAGGATTATCTTTTGTTGTCTGGAACTAAGGTCAGGAATATGCTGGCGCATGGAGAACCCTTGCCGCCGGAATTTTCCAGGCCTGAGGTGGCTGAGATTCTTTCCGGATATTATAAATCGGAATTGGATCAGTAAAGGATACCGAAGACAGACCCTGGAGTCTACTGACAAAAGACGTTGGATAATTGTTTTTAATATGTTGTTTTATTTGATAACCTTAACAAAGAGGAAACCATGACTTTTGAAATGAACGGAACAACTTATGAAACTGATGAGGATGGATATTTGCTGGATTTGGATGTCTGGACAACGGATGTTGCCAACCATCTAGCTAAAATCGAGGAGGTGGAACTTTCTGAAAAACACTGGGATGTGATTAATTTTCTTAGAGATTACTACAAGGAATATCAGATCGCGCCCATGGTCAAGATCCTGATCAAGGAGATGGCGACCAAAAATGAAATGCAAAAAAAAGAAGCTTCTAAGTATTTATACGAACTCTTCCCTAACGGTCCCGCGATTCAGGCTTGTAAAATCGCTGGTTTGCCGAAACCAACCGGCTGTGTTTAAAAATGAATGGACGTCACCAATTTATTTTAAAAAAAAGCTTGAACTTTTTGTTGGATGTGCAGTAAAGTAATTTATCCGTATATTTTAATATTTAAATATACATCAACTGCAATGATGAATTAATCGATTAAACAAAGGTTGAAAATGGGAGATCAAGATAAAAATTCCAAAAAGGATCAATATTTAAATCCAACACCGATTTTAGACGAGTTGGAAAAAGGGCCCTGGCCCAGTTTCGTCACCGGTTTTAAGGAATTGGCCGAAAGGACCCAAAAACCGATGCTTAGAGGCATTATAGATCAGCTGGAATATTCCTACGAAACCAAGACGGGCTATTGGAAGGGCGGTCTGGTTGGTGTGGTCGGGTATGGATCAGGGGTGATTACCCGCTACTCCATGGTTCAGGATAAATTCCCCGAGGCCACCGAATTTCATACCCTTCGTTTTCAACCTGCTCCAGGACTTCACTATAATACCAAACAACTTCGAGAAGTCTGTGATCTTTGGGAAAAATACGGTTCAGGTATAATGGTCATGCATGGCCAGACGGGTGACTTGCTTTTACAGGGAATACCCGAAAAAAACGTGCAGGAATGTTTTGATGAATTCAACAAGCGAGGCTGGGATCTAGGTGGCGCCGGCGCAACCGTAAGGACTTCGGCTTCCTGTGTAGGACCGGCCAGATGCGAACACGCCTGCTACGATACCCTTGAGGTACACGATAAGGTTCTGAGTCATTTTGCCGGTTACGTCCACCGCCCCGAACTTCCCTATAAATTCAAGTTTAAGTTCTCAGGTTGCCCCAACGACTGCGTCAACAGCATCATGCGCTCTGATTTGGCGGTCATAGGGACCTGGCGGGACTCGATCCAGGTTGATCAAGTAGCCGCGAAGCAATGGATCAAGGATAACGGGATGGACACCCTGGTCAATCAGGTGATTTCCCTCTGTCCGACCAAGGCCATTACTTTAGAGGGAGAGGATCT
>Ga0224496_10000281_pt1 | contig 36679 bp, 41 predicted proteins | sample SF_Jul11_sed_USG_2_FD_168127 | JGI IMG/M metagenome (GOLD analysis project Ga0224496, IMG submission 168127) | Sediment microbial communities from San Francisco Bay, California, United States - SF_Jul11_sed_USGS_8_1 | ecosystem: Environmental > Aquatic > Marine > Sediment | place: USA...
AACAGGTCTAGAGACGTCGTCATCGTGACAAGCATAGATTCTGAGGGACCCACCATGAGTCTGCAGCTCTTCCACATCGAACAGTTTCATTCCATGACGAGCAAACACACGCTCAACCGCCAAGAAGGAAAAATAGGAAAAGTGTTCGTGATAGATCGTATCAAACTGGTTCAGCTGCATAAGCTGAAGCAGGTGAGGAAACTCCATCGTAATGAGCCCCCCAGGCCTCAGCAGTACCTTAAGCCCTTTCACAAAATCGTTCAATTCAGGGACATGAGCTAGCACATTGTTGCCGATAATCAGATCAGCCCCCCAACCTTCTGTCACTTGGTCGAGTGCTGTCTTTTCGCCGAAGAAAGCCACTTTGGTATTGATTCCTTTCTTCTTCGCAACCTCGGCTACATTCGCCGCAGGCTCTACTCCCAGTACGGGAATGCCACGCGTCACGAAGTTTTGCAGAAGGTATCCGTCGTTGCTGGCGATCTCCACCACTCTGGAGTTCCGATCCAATCTGAACCGTTCGACGATCATGTCCACATAGGCTTTCGCGTGAGCCAACCACGAATCCGAAAAAGATGAGAAATACGCATAGTCTGAAAACATATCGTGCGGCGTTGAGAATTGCTCTAACTGAACCAGTAAACACTGCTCACAAACATACACGTGCAACGGATAGAAAGGCTCCATGCGATTCAGCTGTTCGGGCTTAATGTAAGAATTGGCCAATGGAGACATGCCAAGATCGATGAACGTCTTCTCGAGCATCGTACCGCATGACCGACACCCTGATTGCCCCATGCCGACATCTCCTCTTACTTGCGAATGATAATGCGCCAGACCCGATACCCAACGCGACAACCGATCACATCACCCAGTGATTTTCTCTTTCCACACCAGTTCGTCTGCCAGCTGCCCACTTTCCCGCAGTCGTCTTAAAGTGACCAGTCTTATCAACTCACCTGTTCGAAACTCAGGGTCGCGAAACTGCATGGCCATGAGTCCATCACGGAGATCCTTCACAGCATTCTCAAGATCAACCATAGGAAGAAACCCTTGCGCGAGCTTAGAGAACTTGTCGAAATTCACTTGATAGGAGCGCTTGTCCGGCTGTGCATCTTTATTGATCGAGACCTCCACATTGGGCACAAGGCGGGCTACTGCCGCTGCCAAATCCTTAACTTGATAATTCCATACATCGCTACCCACGTTAATCGTCAAAAAGAATCCGCCATCTCGATAGTCGCGCTGCACGGCCCAATCGATCGCTCGCGCCATGTCCTTGACATGGATCAATGGACGCCATGGCGTCCCATCACTGAGGATATTGATGCGTTTAGTTACAAGCGCACTGGCCACAAAATCGTTCAACACGAGATCAAGCCTCAGACGGTCGCTCATGCCACATGCGGTCGCGAACCGGAGACAGGTTACCGTGAAAGTCTCTGAGGCAAGTGAAGCCAGGTCTCGTTCCGTATTAACCTTCGATTTGGCATATGCAGTGAGGGGATTAAGCGCATCTTCCTCTCGCCGTGGACCGCCTTCAGCAAATCCATACACACTGCAGCTTGACGCAAACACGAATGTCTTAACACCTGCTCCTTTCGCTTTTTCGGCAAGATCGATGCTAGCCTGATAGTTGATATCCAGAGTTACGCCTTCAAAAGTGGCGCCCATCGGATCGTTTGAGATTGCACAGAGATGTACGATGGCGTCAATTCCTTGCAGGATACTTTCAGGCACCCGTCGGATATCCCCGAAGTATTGCACATCGGCCCAACTTTCCGGTACTCGCGTTGCACCGGTTAAACAATGCGCGAAGTAGCCTATGTCGTAGCCAATGAGCGTTGCCTGAGTATGGGATTCTCGTAAACGGCGCAACACTAATGGTCCAACATAGCCCATGTTTCCGGTGACCAAGATCTTCATGTCGTACTCCCTAGATTAAGCCGATCAGCTTTACCGCCGACAGACTTTAGGTGTGAAACGGTCTACTAAATGCTGGCGAGACTTCCCATAGCAAGGCATCAATACCAGTTGGCCTTATCGCATGATCGCTCCAGGAGGTTCCCTGCGTTCCCTTCCTTGCACAACATACCGCAAGAACGTCTTCATATTTTTCCCAACAGTGACATGAAAGAAAGAATGCGATGATGATCGAAGAAGTATTCTTACCACATCTTCCAAGGTGCCTTCGACGACTGCCACAGTTCTTCTAAGTAATTCTTCTCACGCAGCGTATCCATACAGGACCAGAAACGATCATGCCGATAACCCATTAATTGATTATCTTTCGTGAGTTGCTGAATCGGATCTCTCTCCCACACAGTTTCGTTACCCTTAATATAGTCAATGGCCTTGGGCTCAAGAATATAGAAACCACCGTTGATCCAGCCTTCATCCCCATGAGGCTTTTCTTTGAAGTCGACGATATGATCTTGATCGAATACAAGACGCCCAAATCTAGAAGGAGGCAAAACAGACGTCACCGTGGCCAACTTTCCGTGAGACTTGTGGAACTTAATAGTGGCTTGAATGTCGACGTCTGAAACTCCATCTCCATATGTAAACAAAAACGTTTCATCCTCGCCGATCCACTTCTTCAGCTGTTTAAGTCGCCCTCCTGTCTGTGTATGTAGGCCAGTATCCACTAAGTGCACTTTCCAATCCTCATGCTGTTTCCCGTCATGAATCGTTGTCTTCCCGCTTCCAAGATCGACTGAAATATCCTTATTAAACGCATAAAAGTTCAGGAAGTATTCCTTGATCATTTCCCCCTTGTAGCCAAGCGCAATAATGAATTCCTTTATGCCATGGGCGGAATAGATCTTCATGATATGCCATAAAATCGGTTTCCCCCCGATTTCGACCATTGGCTTTGGCCGCATGCTGGTTTCTTCAGAAAGTCGAGTTCCCATTCCTCCCGCAAGAATTACCGCCTTCAAAGTTCCTTCCTCCTTTCCCTAAGCCAGAAGCCTAAATGCCTCAGGTATTCTCACGTAAATCTTACCTAATTGTCTAAAAATTTTGATGTGCACTCGACTAAGCAGCCACATATGGAACGAGCTTTTCGACTTCGATCACAACTCGAGCTTGAAGTGCCAATGTATGGAGGAGCACCATAGCCCTCTGTCGACCAGGCATTCCCCCGACGAAAACGGCCTCGAGCCCACTCAGCGGACCTCCTTGTATATGAACACGTTGGCCATGTCCTAACCTCTCAGGCCTTTGCAATATATCTGTTTCTGAGCTGGTAACTTTTGATCTAATGGAGTCAATCATCGCGGAATCAACCTCCATTGGCCTGGAACCAAATCCTACAATCTTCCGAACACCTCTGGCATAATTCACAGTCCGATAATGTTGTGCAAGATCAATTCGAACAAACATATACCCAGGGAAGAGAGGACTGACGGCAGTTATTATCTGGTTACGAACAATCCTACGTTCTTTCAGTAGTGGTAGATAACACTCAATCCCTGAATACGCGATATTCCGTTCAGCGTGCTTTTCATGATTGGCTTTTGTACTCACGACATACCAGCGTAGCTCTTGAATTTGCGATGATTGAATATCGTTCATAGTATCCATTTACTCACTCCACCGCACAAGCTACCGCCAATTCCGGCACAGCCGGATTACCAGCGGAACAAAGACACGACCAGAAAATTACTCAGAAGTCAGTAACTTAGACAACATAAACAGCCCTGTAACCCGCATGAATGTTGGATGTGCTGTCGTTCAAATTGCTGACTTCTGAGTAACTTGAACACCCGGTCGTCAATAAAGAAACAAGAATGGCGAGACCTTAAACAGCCCCCCCCAATAGTTCATCTGTTGATGAGAAGGCCAGACTTTTAAAACTTCTTGATAACCACATTCACTCATCCTACATACCTAATCTACTATAAACATCAGGAGGCATGCTAAGCTGGAGACTAGCATACCCGTTATGGAGTCAACGATCAAAACATAAACTTCAAGCCCACGAAATAGGCCGTCTCGCTATTTTTAGGTCTCCCAAATGGAAGCTTTCTAGTCCAACGCACCTCAGCAAGTGTCGGAGCTTCCGCTCTAGTTATCGGTGTTGGCGCATGAACTTTCAGCACCTGTTTGATGTCCGGAGCATGATCCATGAGCACTAGCATACCCCCATTACTAATATTCAAAGACAATGCCCTCTTTTCTTTGGCAATATCACCGGTCCCCTCATCTGCGACTGATACTTCATAAATGATAGTCCTGAGCAACGCCGCTCTATCCCCATGGCTTTCATGACTATCCACTATTGGCTACTCCCATTCTGTTGATACCACGTCAATCCCTCCTCAGCAAGGTGTCTTGGTCCTAGATTCACCTTATTTCGCAGTTAATTAGCCCTGCTATAACTGCAGACATCCACATATCGACTAGGTCTTCCTTGTGATTCTCAACCCTGATGCAGGTGAATAGTATGGTCCACCGCCGGAATCAACAATACCGATGACGTAGGCCGCTTTCTCAAAGGTATTATGTTGACTCCCTCGAAAGGGTTAGGTACTATTCCTGTATACTTTAAGGAGGCACGGTCGGTCTCATTCAAGTTGTCGAGCCCAAAGGTTAATCCTGATCGCGCGCAGAAAGAACGATAGTGGAATCTCGTAACTCTATGACCGATCCATCCAAAGGTATCGACCAAACAGATGCCCTCGCTGATCAGAGGGCCGGGTCTGGCATTGTTGTGCTATCAACATCCATGCAGCTTTTACATATGAATCGGCAAGCCACAGAACTTGCCAAGAAGATCAACGCTGCCGAGCATGGAGGCAATGCCTCGATTTCAGCGCGCGGAGTTCTCCCAACAGCGCTGACTGAACTCTGTGCAGAAATCATCAAAGCGCTTCATATCCGAACAGAAGCCAAAGACTGGGAACAATTCGAACTAAAGCGTGTGACGGGTGACCCTAATCAGCCAATCCTCCTGAGGGGGTTTGGTTTGCCCGATCGAGGAGGCATTCAATACGCCAGGTTGGTAGTTACCATGGAAGAGTTGGGGCGAAAACAAAACCTGAATACGGAGCATGCTCGAGAACGTTTCCAGTTAACAAACCGTGAGCAGTCAGTAGTTGAACATTTGGCAAAGGGGTGGACGAATAAAGAAATTGCCAATGCCCTCCAGATCACAGAGCAGACCGTAAAAGAACACATCAAACATATCATGCGAAAAACGAACGCTACCACTCGGACAGGCATTCTTGTCCAAATCTTTAATTCCTAATCCTCCCTCATAACAAGCCACGTTCACAACGATCTTTCTTGACTGTGTCAATAACACTACAGTGAGTTGTGATTGACACATTCCTTCGCCATTTAAAATCATCAATATTTGTAATTTTCAATTCAATTTGAATAGTTATAAATTAGGCCTAGTATTTGCAAAACTTCCACTCGTATTGAAGGAGAAGATCGATGAAGCGTGGTGACGCGGTCGGAAAACACTTGAGACTAGGCCTTCTTGCCATGGGAGTGATGGTTATGGTCACGGGGTGCACAAGCAGCCCCTCAACCCAGATATCAGAATCAGGAAATAGTGGGTTTATGTCGTTGTGGAACACATACGCAGATTGCAAGTCAACTTCCGATTTCGTCCAAGCTGAATCGGACTTGAAGCAGCTTCGCTCGGCCCACGTACAGGAACCAGGGGGGTATGAAGGATTTGTTCTTCCACTACCCGCCCGTATTGAACGCCTAGTGTCCAACCCAACTAGTCGGGTTGCTGTTGATGTCGAGGCTATGGTTTCCGCCTGTGCTTTACATGCTGGAGAATTAGCCTTGGATCAAGGGCACATCGATATCGCTCGTGACCTTTTTCTTTCCGTTATCACCCTCCATGATGGCGAAAACTCGTACTACGTACTAAAAGCCAGGACTTTGCTGGGAAGACTCGGACAAGGAGTTAACGTTTCTTTGAACGCTCGTTAGCCCCCTCCTCTTATCTCTTACCATAGCCCGATAGAGATTGATGTATTGCTAGGCCGATCCCTTTCAGAATAGATCTGTACCCATTCCAGATCTGACCAATGAGTTCCACGTTTCGAGCTTCTCATACCCACGAAGGGGACTATTGAATAGAGCGACGTGGAGCCTTTTCGTACGGCGATGCGAACAACACTTTTGGTCAAGGCTCTCGGGGCCGCTATCTCTTTGAGGTGCTGTCTGTGGGGTGGCCATGCGACCCTCTCTATGAGATCGGGGCCTCTCTCTTGAGAGATCAGTTCCGTTGGCCCCCGTCATGGTGAGGCCTCCACCAATTCCGCGTCGAGGACGACCACCCGTTTGAGGTTAAACACCCTCGTCTGCAAGAAGGCCGAGAATTGATTCTTGGCCACGCCGCGGTAACGCACCCGCTTCGTGCGCTCGCAAGTGCGTATACCACCGATCGCGATCTCGATTCTTGGATCGCATATTGTTCCGTTGAATGGCCGCGAGATGACAGTTCCGTTGGGCGGCAGTCTGCCGAGCGGGAGCCGTACAATAGCCTGTATCTCCATAGATCGCCCCTTGGGTGGGGCAGACATGCCGTAGACCTTGAGCATCGGGCAAATTGGCCGAGGTGGTGGCCATCGTGTTGATCAGCCCGGATTGCCTATCCACACTGACATGCTCTTTAGAGCCGTACCAATATTTCTTCTTGCCCTTACACCGAATCCAGGCTTGCGTATCCACCGCCACTTTCGGCAGCACCGTGTTGTTCAGCTTCTCGATGTGCTGTTGGCGCGCGTTATCGCGCTCTTCCCACAGCGTGGCTTTGGCAATCAGATGCGGGGCATCCACAACGGTGAAGACTGCACTCATGAGTCCCGCCGCTTTGAGCTGTTCGCGCATCGTGGCAAAGAGTTGGGAGAGGCGAGTCGGCCCGATGCGGGAGCGAACACGACTGAACAGGCTGTCTTCAGGCGTGGGTTCCGACACGATGAACCCACACCGCCATTTAGCAGCCAGATCTTCTTCCAGATACCGCTCCAGCTCCTGATCAGAGAGGTCTTCCATAAATTGCACGAGCAGACAGCGAAAAAGCCGCCCCACCCCATACCCATCGGCCCCGTTGAGATGACTCACGGCGGCCACGACTTCGGTGGCATCCGGCAGAGAGACGTGAAACCGCCGGTACAGGTGCGTGGACGAGACGAGACTGTCGAGATCGACCAGTTCCATTTGAGACATACACAGCTCCAGCGCAAAGAGGGAGGGAGCGAACCATGGACGAGGCGCAGTATACCAAAACTTCAATCAACGCCCATTTATTCAACAATCCCCTATTGCCAACGCCGTGACGACATCGGCCAATCCTCTGGTCTTTACGTAGGTAACAGCCTCAGAGGCTGCCATTACGACATGCGAATCATCGTGTGCTGTCAATGCCATGCGGGATATTGAGCAGAGGAACTAGGGCTGGAACGTCTCATCAAGCCTCGTTTTGAAACGGTCTTCATAGGCCCAGGTTTCAGCAAGAACCTGTAACTCTTCGGGTTTGAGTTTCTCTTTGTAGACCAGACGCTCATCGAGAAACACCAACAGCCAGCCACGATCGGGGTAGGCGAAATAGATGCCCTCACCCGCATGGACACCGGCTTTCCATCCCTTTGGCGCCTCCCCAATGGCAACTCGTGATTGCGGAATCACGCTGAAGTCAGGCATCACAAAAAAGTGGGTGAACATACTATGATATAGTGGAGGAGTGCCCCACGCGTTTACGATAGCCTTAGTAGTGATTTGATCTAGCACAAGGTTGTCAGCCTGTACTAAGCGCTCTTGCTCCTCCAGTGTTGGCATACCTTTGCATCCAATAAGGACTAGGAAGGTCAAGAAACTGCAGAGTCCTAGCATCTTCTTTATCAAGCTGATATCCATGGTTGCCACGTCGTGTGCCCTCACATGAGCCGTTTTGATTTTGCTTCGACCGGCTTGACCGGTTGACAGGCATCGCATTGGCACAGAGTCCTCAGTAAAGAATATGAATATATCCCCGTATCATGACCATCGCTCCACTTGAATTGAAACGCATAACGACCGACCGGCTGAATATCCTGAAGCATGATCAGAAGTGGTACATCGTCACCTTTGAGGCGGCGCTCTCCTGTCCACTCATCAACACACGCGGCACAAGGACAGTGCTGTCGTAAATAACGAACCGGGTAAACCCCCTGATGACCGTCACTCCACTGAATTCCCAGTACTCCTTTGTCACGCCACTCCATATCCCGAGGCTCTAATACCGCAGCAGGCATACTTCCCTCTTCCATATATTTATCTCATCCTGGCAAGGCGACCGACAGAAAGTTTACGGGTGGTAACCGTTTACCAGCGACTACCGTCACATACCCCTCGATCGCCTCTTCCACTTCGCGCCGCACCTGTCCCGTAGCGCGCAACCTCGTGACGGTAGCAGGAGTAAGCCGAATGGCTTGCTGAAGAAATGCCAGGCCTCCTCGAGAAAGCGCAACACACCGCGCCCGTTGGCGTGCCGCACAGATCTGACAAACAAGCCCCCCGGCAATCGGTGAAAATTGAGGCTCTCCAACGAAATATGTCTTCCCACAGGAAGCACAATGATCGGTCTGAGGGCGGAACCCCGTTAACCCCAGCAACCGGATTTGAAAGAGCAGTGCCGTAAAGGGTGGGTCTTCACTTTCCTGAAGCGAGATCAACCCCTGCTCCAGCGTATCAAACAAGGGCGGATCCGGATCTCCATCGGGGGTAATGGCTGCCACGACGTTCACCATTCGCGCCGCTGAATCCATTAAGCTGAGGTCTTCTCGCAACGCCCGGGAGGACCTGATAAGGTCAACATGTGAGATTCGGAATAGCGAATCACCATTCTTCTCAAACAGATCCAAACGACACACGCTGAATGGCTCAAGAGCGGCGCCGAAGCGGCTCTTCTGGCGTCGAGCACCACGAGCTACTCCTCGAATCTTACCCAAGCTCTTCGAGTAAAAAGTCACGATTCTATCGGCATCACCCCACTTGCGACTCTTCAAAATGATTACCGTCGTTTTTACAAGAGCCACAACGTTTTCCCTGCTCTTACAGACGGCAACAGCATAACCCTGTGCGCGCCATTCTTACCGGAGATACTCCAAGAACATCGTGGCTAAGGTCAGATAGATCGTAATCCCGGTGATATCGTTGGCCGTCGTGACAAAAGGACCAGCCGCAACGGCAGGATCGACCCCCATGCGCTTCAGGAGAATCGGCATGATCGTCGCCATACTGGTCGACACCAGAAAGGCAATGAGCAGAGAAGTTCCAACGACCATGCCCAAAAACCCTTGATGCAAGACCCATCCAACCAGTGTCAATGTCGCACCACAAGCCAATCCCATAACCAAGCCGATCTTTACTTCGCGAAAGAAGACCGGCCATACATGGGTGAGCTCCACCGTGCCGGTGGCCAACCCTCGAATAATCAGCGTGGAAGACTGCAATCCGACATTGCCGCCCATCGCTGCAATCACGGGAATAAAACTCACAATCGCCACAACCTCTTGGATTGTATAGCGAAAATACCAGAGAATTGCGCCGGACAAGAGGCTGCCGATGAGGTTCGTGAAGAGCCACGGGAGTCGTAGCTTCGCCGAACCAAAGCTCGACGACTTCGATGTCGAATCCTCTTCGATCGCCCCGGCCATCTTCAACATATCTTCGGTCGCTTCTTCCCGAATAACGTCGACGACGTCGTCGACGGTAATGATGCCCACAAGCTTGCTGTCCCGCTCGACGACGGGAATGGCCAGCAAGTTATAGCTGGCCACTTGGCGAGCAACCTCTTCTTGGTCCATATCGATCGCAACGCTCATGACCTCCCGGGTCATCATGTTTTTGAGTGGCGTCGTCGGAGGAACCGTGAGGAGTTGCCGAAGTGAAAGGACACCGACTAGATGATCATCTTTGTCTGTCACATAGATATAGAACACCATTTCCGCATCAGTCGCTTGTTGCAACCGGCGAATCGCTTCCTGTGCCGTCGCATCCTCCGCCAAGGAAAAGAATTCCGTGGTCATGATTGCACCGGCCGTATCCTTGGGATATTTCAGGATGTCAGCAACTTCGGTCGAATCCTCGGCCTTCATCAAGGCGAGAATTTCCTTACTGCGATCCTCGGAGAGAAACCCAAGGATATAGGCCACATCGTCAGGGCCAAGATCCTTCAAAAGCCACGCGATATCGGAATGGAGCAGATCTGCGACCACCTGCTGAATACTTTCGCCGTCAAGCTCACTGAGGACCTGGCCCCGTTTACCTTCGCCTCGGACCAGCTCGAAGATTTCTCGCTTTTCTTTGGGCGACGAGAGATGGGTGATTGCCTTCGCGATATCAGCAGGGTGCATGCGCCCCAGCATTCTTGAGAGGTTGGTGATCGCTCCCCGACGCAGCAACTTCTGGACAGATTGAATCACAATGTCGGACTTCGTCTGACCACGGTCTGTCTGATCGCGTAACAGCTCTCGCAACCCATCGCGCTCAGACTCGCGAGAGCGCTGGTCCGACGTACGCGGCTCTATCGGTTGTTCGGCTGGCTGCATACTCCGTTAGTACCCCAACTGCACCAATGTCTGCTCATTCTCACGCCAGGACTTCCTGACCTTCACCCATAGCTCAAGAAACACTTTCATGCCGAATAATTGTTCCATATCTATCCGCGCCTGAGTCCCGATCGCTTTCAATCGCTCTCCCTGCTTTCCGATCAAGATTCCCTTCTGCGTTTCGCGTTCTACCAGGATCGTAGCTTGTATCTTGGCCAGCTTACCCTCCTCGATGAACGCATCGATCTCGACGGCTACGGCATGTGGAACCTCTTCCTCAGTTTCTTGCAACACTTTCTCCCGAATCATTTCAGCTGCCAGCGTCCTCATAGTCTGATCGGTAACGACATCATCACCGTAAGCCCCGTCTCCCGAAGGAAGATAGGGAACTGTGACAGCCAACAACCGATCAATATTGTCATCCCTCATCGCAGAAACCGGCACAATCTCTGTCCACGCGAAAAGCGTGCCATACCGCTCAAGAAGCGGAAGCAACTTGTGTCTATTCACCAGATCGATTTTTGTCACGACAAGGATCACCGGTCGAGACCGTCTTGCCAGAGCTTCTTTCATATATTTAATGGCAGTCAGATCTCCCGGCCCCGGCATGCTTGTCGCTTCCATCAGCATGTAGAGGAGATCAGCCTCCTCTAACGTCTCTACGGCAGTTCGTACCATCCGACGATTCAACAAATGTTCAGGCTTATGCAGACCTGGTGTGTCGAGAAACGCGATTTGCGCGCCCTCCACATGCACAAGGCCCATGATTCTGGTCCTCGTAGTCTGAGGTTTACTCGAGACAATCGCAATTTTTTCCCCCAATAAATGATTGAGCAGGGTCGACTTCCCCACATTCGATCGGCCGATGATGGCAACCGTCCCGAACTTCATGGTTTCGACAAAGGCTCCCGTTTCTTCTCCGACCCAGGGACCAGCTGGTACACCGTCTCTCCCTTCCTCACATAGCCCAACTGTTCCCGAGCCAGCTGCTCGATCTTGGCCGGATCGTGCTGCAGACGATTGATATCCTGTTGCAGCTCGACATTTTCTCTACGCAAGGTCGACAGTTCTTGCTCCAAGCTCGTGGCCTGCTCACGCATGGACACGTACCGTGTGAGGCTCATTTCTCCTGAAAACAACGCGACGAACAGCCAGACGCAACCAGCGGCACCGACCACTTGTGCAATGGTGAGGGCTCGACGCTGCCATTCCAGCCATTGACGGCCACGATTCCGCTTGATGACCATTCTGTCAATTCACCAAATCAAAAATCCGCTATGCTTGGACAGATACGGCCGCTCGTCCACGATACACTGCGGTCGTTCCCAGTTCTTCCTCGATTCGAAGCAACTGGTTATACTTGGCCACACGATCCGTCCGAGACAAAGACCCTGTCTTGATCAACCCGCTGTTCGTCGCAACCGCGATGTCCGCAATCGTCGTATCTTCCGTTTCACCAGACCGGTGTGAAATGATCGCCGTGTACCCGGACCGTTTGGCGAGCTCAATGGCATCCAAGGTTTCGGTCAACGTTCCGATCTGATTAAGCTTGATCAGAATCGAGTTTCCGATGCCTTCCTTAATGCCTTTGGAGAAGATCTCGACATTGGTAACAAAGATGTCGTCACCGACCAGCTGCACTCGCTTGCCCAACTTGTCGGTGAGCATCTTCCATCCCTTCCAATCCAGCTCACTCAGTCCGTCTTCGATGGAGAGGATCGGATAGCGATCCAGCAATGTGCTGTAGTATGCGATCATGTCTTCCGATGAACGATCTGAATTCTTTTCCGCTTCAAGAACATAGCGTCCTTTTTCATACAGCTCGCTTGCGGCACAATCCAATGCGAGCGCGATATCGCGACCTGTCTTATAGCCGGCCTCTTCGATCGCTTGAGAGATTAAACTCAGTGCCTCTTCATTTGATTGGAGATCCGGAGCAAACCCACCCTCATCCCCCACGGCTGTGTTGAGTCTCTTCTTCTTTAAAAGGGCCTTCAACGAATGAAAGACCTCGGTAGCCATTCGGAGGGCATCACTAAATCGACTCGCCCCCACCGGCATGATCATAAACTCCTGGAGATCCAACCGATTGTCAGCATGGGCTCCGCCGTTGATGATGTTCATCAGCGGTACGGGAAGGACTCGCGCATTGGTCCCGCCTAAATAGCGATACAGCGGCTGCCCCGTTTCGTGTGCAGAGGCCTTGGCCACAGCCAACGACACCCCCAGAATCGCGTTCGCCCCCAGTTTCCCCTTCGTCTTTGTTCCATCTAATGCGATCATGGCTCGATCGATACCGGCTTGATCAAACGCCTCTTTCCCTAGCAGGTCTGGCGCGATGATCTTACTGATATTGGCCACCGCTTTAGACACGCCCTTTCCCATCCATCGCTTCTTGTCGCCATCGCGGAGTTCAATGGCTTCCTTTTCCCCTGTTGATGCACCAGATGGTACCGCTGCCCGACCTGTTGCGCCGCTTTCAAGCGTCACTTGGGCTTCAATCGTCGGATTGCCACGCGAATCGATAATTTGCCTGCCTCTGATTTCTCTAATCGCACTCATACCGCGTATCCCTCTCTTGTTAGGGGCTCAACTTCTTCTTCAACAACTCATTCACTTTCCCTGGATTTGCCTTCCCTCCACTCACCTTCATGACCTGCCCAACGAGGAAACCCAGAACTTGTTGCTTGCCGTCTTTGAATTGCGCGACCTGTGCCGGACTCTTGGCCAGCACCTCGTCGATCACCTTTCCCAGAGCCCCTTCGTCGGAGACCTGTGTCAGGCCTTTTTCCTGAACAATCTGTTCTGGTGTCTTCCCAGTGCGGTAGAGTTCGGGGAAAAGATCACGAGCTACTTTTAAACTGATGGTCCCCTCATCTACCATCTGCAATAGACTGACGAGCCGCTCAGGGCTGACGGGCGAAGCCGCGATCTCTGTCTCAGAGTTGTTCAACTCTCTCGTCAATTCCCCCATCACCCAGTTGCTTACTGTCTTTGGGTAGTTGAACTGCTGTACGCACGATTCGAAATAGTCCGCCATGCCCTTCGAACCGGTCAGGGTAGTGGCGTCATATTCCGGCAACCCATAGTCCGAAACAAATCGCTTTGTCCGAACAGCCGGCAATTCTGGCAACGACGATCGAAATCCTTCAATCCATGCCGAGTCCAACTTCAACGGCACCAAATCCGGGTCAGGAAAGTAGCGATAGTCATGGGCCTCTTCTTTGGAACGCATGACCGCCGTTTCACCTCGCTCAATATTCCAGAGTCTTGTCTCCTGGTGAATCTTCCCTCCCTCATTCAGAACCCTAGTCTGCCGCTTGATTTCATAGTCGATTGCATCTTTCACATACCTGAAAGAGTTAATATTCTTCAGCTCGACCTTCGTCCCAAATTCCTTTTGCCCAGTTGGACGGAGCGACAGGTTGGGCTCGCACCGAAAACTCCCCTCCTCCATGTTGCCGTCGCAAACTTCAAGGTACATCAAGATGTCCCGCAGCCCTTTGAGATAGGTCACCACCTCGTCAGCCGACCCCATGTCGGGTTCCGTGACTATCTCCAACAGCGGGGTGCCGGCCCGATTTAAATCCACTCTGCTCCCACCAGTGCCGGTCTCATGAACGTTTTTCCCTGCATCCTCTTCAAGGTGGGCTCGACGGATGCGAATTCGCCTGGCTCCCTCGGCACCGACAATCTCAATCCAACCATGTTGGCAGATGGGAGACTCGTACTGGGAGATTTGGTACCCCTTCGGCAAATCCGGGTAGAAGTAGTTCTTTCTGGCAAACTGGTTGTTCGCTGCGATTGAACAGTTCAACGCCAGCCCTGCTCGCACCGCCATTTCCACCGCCATTCGGTTAATGACGGGCAGGCTTCCCGGCAAGCCGAGACAAACCGGACACGTCTGGCTGTTGGCCGACAAACCGAACGTCGTACCGCACCCACAGAACATTTTTGACTTCGTCCGCAGCTGGGCGTGCACCTCGACCCCGATGACTGTCTCGTAAGTCACCCTCGCTCCACCTCTTCGTCTTGAACACGACCCCGTTCGCGCCGCATCGCTTCACGCCCAGCATCGAATGCTTCCCGAAGGACCGATCGCTTCGTGTCGACAAAGTCTTTCCCCTGATCGACCACGTCTTCAAACGCCTCACCGGCACGACCGGCAAGGTCACGAAGATCGTTCTCCGCACGCCGGGCATACCTCCGAAGCTGGTCACGCGATGCATCCCCAGTCTGTGGTGCCAGCAACAACGCTGCGACCGCGCCCATCGCCGCCCCACTCAAAAAGGCCAATAAGACAGCTGCCGATGTTCCTCGATCATCCGCCATTGTGTGTCCCCCTTTCATGTTTCATGCGTTCCCGCACGACGTGAGTTGCCGCCTTGATTCCTGCCACCATGCTCGCGACATTGTTTATGAGCGTCCCGCTCGACCCACGAACGGCATGATGAACCTGTTGCACAGATTCACCCACTTCACCCACTGCATGCAGTAAGACCGCTGCATGTCCGATACTATCCTTAGCCTGACTCGTCACATCATTGACATTCTGGCTGATCGCCCGAAGTTCCGCCACGAGTCCAGGCACCTCAGTCTTCAGCTTTGACAGCAGCTGCTCAGACTCGGCAACGGTCTGTCGGACTTGCATCAACACCGGCACCAAACACCCGACCAGCACGGCAAATGCCACGGCCACGAGCAGCACAGCGATTTCAACGATTGTCATAGTCGGCGATCCTCCTGCTCTCTCATCCCCTTGTTCTCATTCGTTCCTGTACCCCTCACTCTGCCTCCTACCGTATCGTCGGCTTTTTCTGATGCCATTGTGCTGACTGCTCATAGGCATGGGCAGCCCGCAGCACGGTCTCTTCCTCGAACCCGCGCCCAATCAGCTGTAGCCCGATCGGCAGTCCTGCTTTACTGAACCCGCAAGGCAGCGAAATCGCCGGCAGTCCTGCCAGATTGACGGAAATCGTAAAAACATCGGACAGATACATCTGCAGCGGATCCTCGCTCTTTTCTCCTAGCCTGAACGCCGGCGTTGGCGTGGTCGGGGTGACGATCAAGTCGACTTCTTTGAAAGCGGCCTCAAAATCCTGACAGACTAACGTCCGTACCGCTTGGGCCTTTCCATAGTACGCATCGTAGTACCCAGCGCTGAGCACGTACGTTCCCAGCATGATCCGACGCTTGACCTCCGGTCCAAACCCCTCCTGTCTTGTTTTTATATACAGTTCGAGCAGATCTTTGGTTTCCTTCGCGCGAAAACCAAATTTCACCCCGTCGAAACGGGCAAGATTCGAGCTGGCTTCCGCCGTTGCAATCACATAGTAGACCGCGACAGCAGCATCGGTCCTCGGTAACCGGACCTCCTTCACTTCCGCACCCAGATGCCTCAACTCCTCGATCGCGGACCGGACCGCCTGTTCCACCTCTGGATCAAGCCCTTCGGTGAAAAACTCCACCGGCACACCGACTCTCAGGTTTTTGAGGTCTCGCTTCTGCAGCGATTTCATATAGTCCGGTACAGGCCGATCGATCGACGTAGAATCCAATGGATCATGCCCCGCGATGGCCCCGAGCAGAAACGCCGCATCAGATACGTTCCTCGTAATCGGCCCGATTTGATCCAGCGAGGAAGCAAACGCCACCAGACCATATCGCGACACCCGACCGTAGGTTGGTTTCAATCCCACAACCCCACAGAAAGCCGCAGGCTGCCTGATAGAGCCTCCTGTATCTGAGCCAAGTGCGGCCGCGCACTCTTCTGCCGCAACCGCCGCTGCTGATCCTCCACTTGATCCGCCCGGTACACACTGCAGATTCCAAGGATTCCGGCTGGGACCAAACGCGGAATTTTCCGTCGAAGATCCCATTGCAAACTCGTCCAAATTCGTCTTACCCAACAGAATGTAGTCCTGCGCCCGCAACTTGGCGATAACCGTCGCATCGTAAGGCGGCACAAAATTCTGCAACATGCGAGAGCTGCAGGTCGTGAAAACGCCGTCCGTACAGATGTTATCTTTGATGGCAAGAGGCATACCGCTAAGCGGCATGGTCTTCCTCCAACTCTTGAGCTTCTGATCCAAAGACTCCGCCTGCATGGATGTGGATTCTTGCGTGTGAGTGACGAAGGCTCTTACCTTCGGCTCTATCTGGCTGATGCGAAGAGAATACGCCCGTACGATCTCCGCCGCCGTCACTTCTCCTGCCTTAAACTTTCTTTGAAGCTCGATGAGGCTTAGTTTATGAAGAGACATGGATGGCTCGCTATCGACACATGCGGTGAGCGTGGCAAGATGGGAGATCAGACGCCTAGCTCGGTCCGGCCTATCAGTTGACCGTCACAATCCTATTTTTTTCATTCACCCGGACGATCTTCGGTGCATGCTTCTTAATCTCTTCTTCCCCATAGTACTCATAACAGAAAATGATTATTTGGTCTCCGACCGCCGCTTTCCTCGCCGTAGGTCCGTTCAAAATGATCTCGCCCTTTCCTCGGGAGCCATTGATCGCATAGGTCATAAATCGCTCACCATTATTCAAATTCGAGCAGACAATGGCTTCGTAAGGAAGGATACCGGCCGCTTCCATCAAGTCTTGATCGATCGTCAAGCTTCCCTCGTACTCCAGATGAGCACCCGTGACAGTTGCGCGGTGAATTTTTGAACGTAGCATTTGTCGAAACATCTATACTTTTCGTCATTCGTCAAACGTTGCTCGGCATGCGCATGCTTCCACACATAAGACAGCCGTTTGACGATTAACGCTCCTCCACAATTTTAGGTACAACGAACCCGTCTGCTTCACGCTCCGGGGCATTCGCCAACGCTTTATCAGAAGACAGTGACGGGCGTATGACATCTTCTCGAAATACATTCACTTGGCCCATGACGGTCGAGGTCGGTTCGACCCCTGTCGTCTCATACTGATTCAACTTGTCAACGTGTTTGAGAATCTGACTCAATTGTTTGGCAAACGTGTCCTTCTCAGCTGGCGTCACGGCCAACCGTGCCAACTGGGCCACCTTCTCAACATCCTGTTGCGTGATTTCCATCGTCACATTTCCACAACTCAGTTGGATCCTATTCCACAGTGACGCTTTTCGCGAGGTTCCTTGGTTGATCCACATCCGCGCCTCGAAGTACTGCAATATGATAGGCCAGGAGCTGCAACGGAATCGTAAATAGAATCGGCGAAATCAATGGATGGGTGTCCGGCACAGTGAACACCGCGTCCGCGATCTTGCCGAGTTCCCGCTCTCCTTCGGCCACGAACGCAATCACCGGGGCATGACGCGCTTTCACTTCCATCAAGTTGCTGACCGTCTTGTCGTACAGCCGATCTCGAGGTGCTAAGACCACAACCGGCATCTCTCTGTTGATGAGCGCGATCGGGCCGTGTTTCATCTCGCCCGCCGCATAGCCTTCAGCGTGGATATAGGAAATTTCTTTCAGCTTCAGCGCGCCTTCCAGTGCGATGGGGTAGTTGATACCGCGTCCCAAGAACAGAAAGTTCCGTTTCTTGTAATAGCGCTTGGCGATCGCCACAATTTCAGCCTCTCGCTGCAGTACACTCTCCACCAACACCGGGAGACGGACCAACCGGTCCAACCAAGCCTTGCCGTCAGCCTCCTTCATCACATTACGAACTCGCGCAAAATGCAAGGCCAATAAATAGAGGGCGGTAAGTTGTGCCGTGAAGGCTTTGGTCGAAGCCACTCCAATTTCAGGACCACAATGGGTGTACAGCACCCCATCCGACTCACGCGCCAACGTGCTCCCTATGACGTTGACGATGGAGACAACGCGTGCGCCCTTTCTCTTCGCCTCTCGCGCGGCGGCCAGCGTATCGGCCGTCTCACCGGACTGAGAAATGGTAATGAACAAATCGTTCTTCCCGACAAGCGGATCGCGATACCGAAACTCGCTGCCGATGTCCACCTGCACTGGAGTGCGGACCATTTCTTCAAACAAATACTTGCCGACCTGTCCCGCATGCCAGGACGTCCCACAGGCGACGATCCAAATTCGCTCAACCGTGGCGAATTCTTGTGGCGTGAGCCCGATGTCTGGCAGATCCGCTTCCCCAGTTTCGTACGAATATCGGCCGCGCATCGTATCCAAAATCGTCTGCGGCTGTTCGTGAATTTCCTTCAGCATGAAGTGAGGGTAGCCGCTCTTCTCCGCGGCTGAGGCATCCCACGTGATCTTCGACGATTTCCGCGCCACCGCGTGCCCATCAGCGTCCGTGAGATCCACCCCATGCTGAGTCACAACCGCGACGTCCCCTTCTTCGAGATAGGTCACTTCTCGCGTATGTGCGAGCATCGCCATGACATCCGACGCGACGTAGGACGCGTCTTTTGTTCGACCGACCACCAGGGGACAACCCGACCGTGCAGCGATCAATGTACCAGGTTCTCGCTCCGAGATGACGGCCAACGCGTAGCTCCCACGCACGTCTTTTGTGGCGAACCGAACAGCCTCAGCCAGAGGACATCCCTTCTGAAGGTACTTATCGATGAGATGCGCGACCACCTCAGTATCCGTTTCCGATTGGAACTTGTACCCATCTTTTTCCAGCTCCTGTTTTAGCTGCTGATAGTTCTCAATAATTCCATTGTGAACCAGCACACACCCTTTCGAGCGATGGGGATGGGCATTCTGCTCCGAAGGCTTTCCATGTGTCGCCCAACGCGTGTGACCGATACCGACCGTCCCTTTCAGCTCGTTGGCCTTGAGCGAGTTTTGAAGATTAATCAGTTTCCCCACACTCCGCCTGACGGCAATCTTCTCACCCTGCAGAACGGCAACGCCTGATGAATCGTACCCGCGGTATTCCAGCTTCGACAGACCTCCGATCAGGATCGGCACCGCCTCTTGATTACCAACGTATCCAATGATTCCACACATACGCTCGTATCTCCGAGATCAGATTGAACTGAGTAGGTGGATGGATGGTGACCACGCCATCATGCTTACCTTTTCGCTGACTTCGCACGTCCCTTCTTTGTCTGGGGCAACGTTTTCTTGGCTGTCGTCTTCGAAGCCTCGTCGACACGTGCAGTCTTCCCATTGGATGCACCGATGGATGCACCGACAGACAGCACAGCACGCCGTTTAGCCACCCACCCAACTCGATTCGTCTGCGCCACACGGGCAATCGCCAGCGAATCAGGTGGCACGTCCTGGGTGACCGTCGTCCCCGCCGCCACCACTGCCCCCTCTCCCACCGTGACGGGTGCGATCAGCTGGGTGTCGCTACCCACAGAAGCATGATCCTCAATCACGGTCTGATGCTTTCTCACGCCGTCATAATTCACCGTGATTGTTCCGGCCCCAATATTGACACCCTTCCCAATCCGCGCATCGCCGAGATAGGTCAGATGATTCGCCTTTGATCCTTCACCAAGCTCTGCTTTCTTCATCTCGACAAAGTTCCCAACCTTCGCATTGCGCCGCATGATCACCCCAGGCCTTAGGTGTGCGAATGGACCTAGATGAGCCTGGTCCTCGACCTGCGATTCACGCAGCACACAATAGTCGAGAATCTCTACGTCATTTCCAACTACACAATCCGAAATACGGACGCCGGAACGAATTGTGGTTCCCTCCCCAATCACAGTTCTTCCTTCGAGAATCACGTTCGGGTAGAGGACCGTATCCTTCCCGATGGTGACTTCGGCATCAAGCCACACTGAGCCAGGATCTCGCATTGTGACTCCGGCATCAAACCAGCGTTCTCTGATTTGCTGCCGAATAACCTGTTCAGCAGCCGCCAGTTGCTGTCGCGTGTTGACCCCCAACCCTTCGTCTGGGTCTTGAAGCGTCACAGCGGCGACACGCTGGCCTTGCGCCACTGCCATCCGCACGATATCGGTCAGGTAGAATTCACCCTGCGCATTATCAGGTTTCAATTTGTCCAGTGCATCGAAGAGAAAGTCTCCGGAAACGACGTAGGTGCCCACATTGATTTCACTGGTGGCGCGTTCTGCCGGAGTCGCATCTCGATCTTCGACAATCTTGAGCACATCGGACAAAGCGACATCACCATGATGGACATCAGACTCCCGACGAATAACCCGGCCATACCCACTGGGATCGTCGAGCTTCGCGGTCAGGATGGTGACAGTGGCACCTTGCGACTGATGAACCTGCACGAGATTGCGCGCCGTCTGCTCTTTCAATAACGGAGTATCACCGTTGAGGATGAGATACTGCGTTGGCCTTGTCGCTTTTTCGGCGACGAACACAGACCGGCCCTGCATCACGGCATGGCCAGTCCCAAGTTGCTCTGCCTGTTCAACAATGCTCACAGCCTCAGCTCTCAATCTGCCCGTAATACCCGCCTCGATCACTTGCCGAACCCTGTCAGCCTGATGCCCAACTACCACGGCAATGCGATGACCCGCCAGACGCAAGGCCACATCGACTGCGTAAAGAACCATCGCCTGCCCCGCGACCTGATGCAGGACCTTGGCATGATTGGAGTTCATCCGCTTGCCCAAGCCGGCAGCCATTACAATGACCCCTAAACCGGGAATACGTGAGGAAGGCGTGTGATGATTCGTAGCTTGTTTCATATCCACTCCGGGAAAGAGACCGTCTCAACGTAAGCGTGACAACACTCCACTATCCGATTGGGACACCGGCATTCGGCTGTTTCACCTGGCCCCACTTCGGATCCGCGTTCAAAGCTGATGCGATTGTACCGGATGGTGTATACAGCCCGCCGGAGACAATCAGTTTCATCGCTTCCTCAATGCTGATATCAACAGACATCACTTCCTGTTCCGGCACGAGCAGAAAATAACCGGACGTCGGATTAGGCGAGGTCGGGACATACACATGAATCAACGTATCGTGACCCAATGTCGTGGTCTCGCTTTTCGTCATCCCGGTCACAAATGCGAAACAATAATGACCATTCTTCGGAAATTGGATCAAGACAACACGGCGATACGACCCTCGTTCTGAAAAAGAAAGAATATCCATCATAGACTTTAATGTGGAATAAATCCCACGGACAAGAGGTAGTCGGTTGAGCCAATCCTCCCAATGCCAGACGATCTGGCGCCCGATGAAATTCGCCGCAAACAACCCGACAAAAAATATGAGCAAAACCAGGGTGACGATGCCGAATCCCGGGATGTAGTGGTCCGGCACTAGTTCCGCCATGGCCTCGCCCAAAATCCCGTCGAGAGCGATAAAGAGCGTCTTCAGGATAAGGATCGTACCCCAAATAGGAATGACAACGAGCAAGCCTGTCAGAAAGTACCGTCTTAGCGCGGTCTTGATCATGAATCACCGAGACGTGGTCAATGGGAGAATATTCCGAGCTTTATCTTACAGAGTTCCAGACGGACCTCGCAAGCGTTTTATTGTAAATTTCAATGAGTTAGGAGATCGATCGGATGAGATTTCAGATGGGTACCGCTCTTGCTATTCACGATGAGCTGACATAGGATCGGCCTCCCATTTATAAAGTACGCTACGAGGACTGACAGTGCCGAGCGCCCTCCGACAATCATCGGGCATCCTCATTACGCTGGAAGGCGGCGAAGGAAGTGGGAAAACGACACAGGCTCGCAGACTCTGTGCATACCTCACCGCCCAGGGTCTGAGTGTGCTACGCACACGCGAACCAGGAGGGACGCTGCTTGCCGAACGGGTTCGCACGATCCTCCTCAACCATTCCAAGGAAACCGTCGCTCCGGAAACAGAAGCTCTGCTCATTCTGGCGGCGAGGCGTCAGCATGTCGATCATGTCATCAAGCCTGCCCTCGCACAAGGAAAGACCGTGGTTTGTGATCGATTCTCTGACTCAACGATGGCTTATCAGGGGTATGGACGTGGACTGGACCTTCGGACCTTACGCACGATGAACGACTGGGCAACCGGAAAACTCGTCCCCCATCTCACCTTGGTCTTCGACGTTCCTGTTTCAGTAGGACTGCGGAGACGACGAGGCCAGGGCTCCACGCAAAATCGATTGGATCGAGAGGCCGAGCGGTTCCACAAGAAAGTGCGGACAGGATTTCATGCGTTAGCAAAAAAAGAGCCGCGACGTATCATGATAATTGACGCGTCTGCATCTCTTGAATCTGTCGAACGCGAAGTCGAATATTGCGTTACCAACTGGCTCAAAGCCCACCCTCCCCAAAAGCCACATCGCCGTTAGGATATATGCCCTTCGCTGAAATCACAGGCCACGAACAACCTATCTCCTTGCTCCAGGCGAGTGTACGCAATGGGCGCCTGGCCCATGCCTACCTCTTTCACGGTGAGGCCCGGATCGGAAAGTGGATGACCGCGGTACGATTGGTTCAGGCTTTGAACTGTGAACGGCCTTCCCACATAGACAATTCTGACAGCTGTGGTCACTGTCGATCCTGTTTACAAATAGTCGCTCGGACTCACCCGGACTGTTTCGTGATTGAACCCGATCCGGAATCCGCGACGCCGCAAATCAAGATTGAGCAGGTTCGAGAGATCGAACAGCAATTCATCTATCGCCCACTTATCGGCGAACGGAAGATCTGCCTTATTGACGAGGCTGATCGACTAACTATCGGTGCGGCCAACGCGCTCCTCAAGACCTTGGAAGAACCCCCCGGTCATGGGCTCTTTATCCTTGTCACGAGCCGACCTCATGCGCTTCCGATCACCATCCGATCACGCTGCCAAGCGCTCCGGTTCACCGCGCTGGCCCGCACACAAGTCGAAGCGGCGGTGATACTCAAGCGTGAGCTCCCCCCTGCCGATGCCCACTTCCTTGCCGTCCTTGCTGATGGCCGAATCGGGGAAGCGCTCGAGACCAACGTAGCCGAAGTTCAAGCACGACAAAAAGAATGTCTCACCTTGGTGAAGCCGCAATCGTTGACCTCAAGCACGGCCATCCTTGCTGCAGCCGAAACGTTGGCGAAATCAGACCGAGGAGAGGAGACGCTCACCTGGCTCACACGATGGATTCGTGATCTTGTCATCCTCATCGTGGGTGGAGACCAGGACCAGATTCTTCATCTCGACCAACTTACCGATTTGCGGCAATACGCCCAGCGAGCGCACATCGACCTCCTCTTGACTCTTTTGAATGACATCGAGCGCATCCACCAACAAGCTGCTCGTCACCTGAACATGCAGATGGCACTGGAAACGACCTTGCTTCGTCTGCGCGAAGCACTCGGGCTCGTCCCAACCAGGGTCTCCGCCTAGAAATAGACGCTGCCAACCTGATATCTTGCCTTCGTTATGGCGAAGAACAACACCTTTTACATCACCACCCCGATCTACTACGTCAACGACGTTCCGCATATCGGTCACGCCTACACCACGGTCGCGGCCGACGTGCTCGCTCGTTATTGGCGACTGCGCGGGCGCGAAGTATTTCTGCTCACCGGTCTCGATGAGCATGGCCAGAAAGTCCAACAAGCCGCGACCAAAGCCGGTATCGATCCGCAAGCCCACTGCGACAAGCTCGCGCCGCAATTTGAGACTCTCTGGAAGAAACTGAATATCTCGAATAACGCCTTCATCAGGACGAGCGATCAACAGCACAAATCCGTCGTCCAACGATACCTTCAACAGCTCTACGACAGGCAGCTGATTTATAAAGCCGACTATTCAGGCTGGTATTGCACCTTTGATGAGAGATTCTGGACGGAAAAGGACGTCGCCGACGGCCTCTGTCCGGACTGCAAGCGCCCCGTCGAGCAACTCAGCGAACACAATTACTTCTTCAAGATGGGGCAATACCAAGAACAGCTACTCGACCACATCAAGCACCATCCGTCCTTCATCAGGCCGGAATCGAGGCGAAATGAAGTCTTGGGATTCTTGCAAACCCAGAAGCTCGGCGACCTCTCGATCTCCAGGCCGAAGTCACGCCTCTCCTGGGGCATCGAACTACCCTTTGATACAGGCTACGTCACCTACGTCTGGTTTGACGCCCTGGTCAATTACGTGTCGGCACTCGAGTACCTGCCACGAGAGAACCCTGTCGACCAGCGCTTCTGGCCTGCCAATGTCCACCTCGTCGGCAAAGACATTCTGACGACGCATGCGGTGTACTGGTCCACGATGCTGATGGCGTTGAATCTTCCGCTACCGGAAACGATCTTTGCCCATGGCTGGTGGACGGTGGACGGTGAAAAGATGTCGAAGAGTCGCGGTAACGTTGTCGATCCGAATACGGTGGTTGAGCGATTCGGGGCAGATGCATTTCGCTATTTTTTATTGCGCGAAGTGCCGTTTGGACAGGACGGGGATTTTTCCCAAGCAGCCATGATCACCCGCGTCAACAGCGACCTTGCGAATGGGTTGGGCAATCTCCTCAGTCGGACACTGACTCTGATCGAGCGAACCCAGGCAGGACAGATACCGGCTCCCGGAACAATTGGGCCAGCAGAGCAAGAGTTGCAGACAGCGACGGTGACGCTCTTACATGAGTCACTGCCGCGCCATCTGGAACAGTTGGAATTTCACCGAGCGCTTGAGGCCATTTGGCAAGTCGTTCAACTGGCCAATCAATATGTCGACAAAACCGCGCCGTGGTCTCTGGCAAAACATGAGAACGAAGCGGAACAACTCAGAACGGTCCTCTATACCATGGCGGAGACACTCCGCTGCCTTAGTCTGGCAACCTATCCCGTTATGCCAACGAGTGCGCAATCGCTCTGCTCTCAACTTGGGATCTCAGCTGACTTTCCAGATTCCTTACTCAACCACAAGATTGAATGGGGCGGCCTGAAGCCAGGTACCGCTATCCACAAAGGCCAGTCACTTTTCCCACGTATCGAATCAAAACCAGGAGCCAACCCAGTGACCGAATCATCTGTCCCTTCACAGACAACACCTGCAGCACCATCATCCACAGCCACCCCTGCACCACCGGTTGCGCCACAGATCACCATTGACGATTTCATGAAGGTTCAGCTCAAGACAGCGACGGTGCTCTCCGCCGAGCGGGTGCCGAAATCAGAGAAGTTGATCAAGCTGCACGTCTCGCTTGGCACCGAACAGCGTCAGATCGTGGCAGGCATCGGCAAGAAATACGAACCAGACGCACTGGTCGGCAAAACCATCGTAATCGTGGCCAACTTGAAGCCGGCCAAGCTCATGGGCATTGAATCGCAGGGCATGGTCCTTGCGGCAGGGGATGCTGATGTACGTGGCTTGGTCACTATTCTGGAAGCAGTGGACCCTGGCACTAAAGTGAAATGACGCGGTTGCCCCTCGCTACGTTCGCATTGATCCTCGCGTTCATCCTCTCTCCCTGTTTTCCCACTCCCGCGAAAAGCCAAGTCCTTCCTGATTCCTCACTCAACGGTCCACAACCGACGACGGTGCTTGTCCGCGTTGTCGCACAGGGAGCCATGGTGTTGGGGCGAGAGGTCGGCGGAGCACGCGTCACCATCACCGACATGGCAACTAGTTCAATCTTGGCGACCGGCCTGCAACAAGGTGAAGCTGGTGATCAGAATCAGATCATGCGCACACCGCACATGATGGAAGAGCCGATCTATAGTTCTCGTCCGTCCGCCGCCTTTACCACCATATTACAGCTGCAAACACCGACGTTGGTAGAAATCTCGGCCGAAGGGCCGTTGGCTTATCCCGCTGCACTACAGAAAACCAGCAAAACTCTTGTCTTGATCCCGGGGCAAGACCTCACGCATGACGGGATCGTCTTACACCTCTCTGGGTACTTGGTTCAGATTGAACGACCGAGGCCACGCGAACCATTGATCGCCAAGGATGACGTGAAGCTTCGGGCTTCAGTCAGAACCCTATCTGGTTCCTTGGTTCGCCCCTATGGAGATTGGGACTCCCGGAAGCTCCACATTTATGGAGAAGTCTTGATCGGCGACCGAGTCATCGAACGTCTCCAAATGTTCTACGATGAAGGGAGTCGTAGTTTTGGCGCACCGTTCTTTGTCCCGCCATCAAAGGACGTTCCCGATGGGATCACGTTACGCGTCATTGCAACCGACCTCTCAACCGGCAACTCAGGACTCAACCAAGTCAACTATCCGGTGTTGAGTGAACGGCTCCTGTCAATATCACCGAGAGAGTGATGCCATCGGCACTCAAGCCATCCTGCTCGTTACCTGAGATACCATCATGGCCACAATGATCCACAGCTGAATATCAGCTCATGCGCAAGCACGCTTCTTGCTGAAATTTAGGGTGGCTAGCTGGGAACAGCCAGATATTGATGTGTGTTCACTCAGCCCCCACAGTGCAGGGTGCCCCTCGATGAGCCTAAAACAAGCGCCATCTAATGACGCGGGAGTTCCCCACCTGGAAGGGTGGGGGTGTGAACTGGAAGCCGTCTGTTGCTCGCCTAGTGCTATGATGGCCGTTGATGAAACTCCATCGAGAGGCCCATGTAGGCACAAGACTCAGTACCATTTGGTATGGGTGACATGGTATCGGCGGAAAATCCTCGTGCCTGGAATCGCAGAATATCTCAAGAAGGTCCTCCAGGCAGTGCGGGAATTTCATCCCGATTGGTTTCTGGAGGAGACTGGGGTGGAATGGGACCATGTCCATCTGCACATGGTGATTCCGCCGAAGTACGCAGTCTCAAGGGTGGTGGAGACCCTGAAAAGCGTAACCACTCGGCAGATGAAAGAGAAATTCCCGCACGTGTTGCGCAAAGTGTATTGGGATGGCGGCGGGGTCTGGGCACGAGGATTTTTGGCCTCCACGGTGGGCATCAACGAAGCGACCATTCGGCAGTATGTGCGGCCCCAAGGCGAGCAGGAGACGGGTCAAGCGCAGCTTGAATTGTAAGGAGACCCCGAATGTCAGGGTGGGATTCTTCATTCGCCCTTTAAGATGCCATACAAAGCAAGTAGATTGGTCAAATATCAATTCAGCACTACACCCCTTGTCAAACGCGGCTACTACTAGCGGGTGATTTCTAGAGGTAAAAAGGGTATCCTTCGCCAGCAGATAAGAAACAAATCAATGGGACTACCCCTTATGATATTGGATTATTGAGAGTTCATAGCTAATGAAGTTGTCAGAAAAACGTCCCTTGGAAAAAATCTCTCTTTCCGGATACAAATCATTTCGGAAGCTTGAGTCATTCCCAATGCATAGTGGACTCAACGTGCTAATCGGAGCCAACGGTTCAGGAAAAACCAACTTCATTCGCTTCTTTGAATTGCTTGGCAACATCATGGATGCCAACAAAGGATTGCAGAATTACGTCAGCAGCCGTGGCCGTGCTGACGCTTTCCTTTTCCAAGGCATGAAAGTAACACCAGAGTTCACAGCACATCTGAAATTTGGGCTCAATGAATACAAGTTCACCTTGCGAGCGGCTGACGACAGGTCACTTTTCTTCGCCCAAGAATCTGCGCCATTTGATGGCCCCCTATATGGTCAAATTAAAAACGATCAAGGCAGCGGGCACGTAGAAAGCCCTCTAGCCCGATCAACTCATCTCTCTAGCTCGCAGCAGGGGGTGGTTAATACCATTCGGGACTGGCGAGTCTATCACTTCCATGATACCTCCCCCTCAGCCCCAGTCATGGGTAGGTGCAATATCGTGGATAACGACGTACTACACAGCAACGCCGCAAATATTGCTGCATTTCTAATGGACCTATCCGATCGTTCTCTAGAACATTACGAACAAATTCTCGAGACAGTGCGCCAAGTGGCCCCATTCTTCGGCACATTTGTCCTGAAGGAAGTGGGATCTGAACAAACACAGTTACTCTGGAAAGATCGGTACTCTGACCTTCTCTACTACCCACACCAACTCTCCGATGGAACAGTGCGCTATATCTGCCTTGCTACTCTTCTCCTACAACCAAACCCACCTTCGACGATTCTCATAGACGAGCCGGAGCTCGGACTACACCCCCAAGCCATAAAACTCTTAGCCAGTCTTCTACATGAAGCAGCTGCTCGGGCTCAACTAATCGTCTCGACACAATCGTCAGTATTACTTGATGAGTTCGAGCCGGAACAGGTAATCGTCGCAAACCATCAAAATGGTGAAACGGTTCTGGCGCGTCAAGACAAGGATCGCCTTAAAGAATGGCTTAAAGAGTATACCTTAGGCCAGTTGTGGGAAAAAAACGAACTGGGGGGCCAACCTTAATGAAATGGATTCGCCTTTACGTTACTGCCGAAGGACAGTCTGAGCGAAAGTTTGCTGAAGAGGTATTACGCCCACACCTAGCAACCTATTACATAGATGTGCGAGCACGAGTTGTCCTCACCAACCGCAAACTTGGAAAGCGTGGAGGCATTATAGATTACGGCAAGATTCGAGGTGACCTGCACCGTCTCATGCAGGAAGACCCGCAGAGTGATGCACGATTCACAACTATGATTGACCTGTACGCATTGCCTAATCAATTCCCTGGTTGGACTGAAGCGAAGAAACTGACCCATCCACAGGATCGTATAAGTAAATTGGAAGAGTCACTTAAAGCTGACTTCCCAGATCGCCGCTTTCTCCCATATATTCAACTTCATGAATTTGAAGCATTACTTTAGCATTACTTTACTGTGATCTTTCACAGCTCAAAAAACGACTTTCAGGATCAGAGGCTGGCCTGCGCAAGCTCGAACACGAAGTCAAAGACATCCCCCCAGAGGAAATTGATGAAGGTGCAACCACAGCTCCCAGCAAGCGAATTATTCGTTACGTGCCTACCTACGAGAAAAGCAAAGTACGCGTCGGCGCGCCCGCAGCTGCTGCTATCGGCCTCCCAGTCCTAAGAAGCAAATGTCCCCACTTTAACTCCTGGGTCAAGAACCTTGAAGCTCTTACCCTTTAGCTACTGACGTATAATAAAAGGCGTCGGCAATCGTTTCGACTCTGTCTTCGATCTCAAAATGGTTTGTGCGCTTTCATATAGGCCCTGAGGAAAGCATCGATTCGCTCCTCAGACCCGGGGTCCTTTTGCCTTGAACCACTTTAGCACTTGTTGATCGAGCCGAATGGTGATTGTCGTCTTCGCTCAGGCAGTCTGAGTCCCGCGCATGTCAGAGAAACCCTCCCTCTCATGGCCAGCTAACTGACAATTACCTCACCATTCATTCCTCCAACGCTTGCCGTGATTGGATGCCCATGCGACACTATAGCTATGACCGGCCTTGCCTCATTTGAGCATCTGCGTTCTCGCCTCCAGCTGGCCCTCGCTATCAATGCGGTCATCATCGGAGCGGAGTTCGTCGGAGGTTGGTGGCTCAATAGCATCGGCCTGATGAGCGACGCGAGCCACAATCTGGTCGATCAGGGCTCGCTCTTTCTGGCCCTCTATGCCCATCTGCTCACGGCACGTCCAGCTTCGGAGACTCGAACCTTCGGCTACCATCGCGCCGGAATCCTTGCCGCGTTTCTGAATAGCTTCATTCTGCTCTTGACTGCCTTCGGCATCGCCATCGTCGGCGTCCAGCGCCTGCTGGACCCAGTCCCTGTCGATGGTGGATGGGTCATGGCCGTGGCTGCCGTCAGTTTCGGCGCCAATCTCGGGATTGCCCTGCTTCTCCAGCATGGCGCAAAAGACGATTTGAACATTCGAGGTGCATTCTGGCACATGCTGGGAGACGCCTGGGTGTCGCTCAGCGTTATCGTCAGCGGTGGAGCAATTCTTCTCACGGGATGGACCGTCCTGGACCCACTCATCAGCTTACTGATCGTCGGGGTCATTCTCCGAGGAGCCTGGCCGATTTTTAGAGAGTCGATGGATGTCTTATTGGAATCGACCCCACCGGGCATCAGTGTCTCTCACGTCGCTTCGACTATGGAGGCCATCCCTGGCGTCAAGAACGTGCACGATCTCCATATTTGGGCGGTGGAACCTCGGCTAGTTATGCTGACCAGTCATGTCATGATCGAACGCCATTGCACTCCTCTAGAGCTACTGCAGCTGATCCAGAACCGGATCACCGCTGAGTTCGGTATCAAACACATGACCATTCAACTGGAAACCGAGTGCTGTGATCCAGACGACATCCACTGTGACCTCCGGAAACTGACCGAACAGCACCACGAAACACAGACCTTCGTGCACCATCACTGACCGTCCGATTCCTTCCGGGCTTCGCGCCCTGTTTCCATCAGCTTGCCTGCGAACCCAGTTGACATCATCACCAGAACCGATACACTGGGCCTATGATTTCTCAAGAGCTTACTGCTCGACCTCGACACATCGCGCGAGAAGTCGCGAAGCTTGTTCGAGCCATGCTGGGCGCTGATGTTGAGGTTATCTGGTTCGGTTCGTGGCCAAAAGGTACGGCTCACTCCTACGCCGATATTGATATCGCTGTTTCTGGGTCCACTGCATTCCCCCCTGAGCGACTCGCCGAACTCCGAGCCGGAATAGAGGATATAGCGACGTTGTATGAAATCGACATCGTCGATCTCCATACTGTCGGCGAGCGGTTCCAACAAGAAATTCTTCGTCATGGAATCCGCTTATGACCACAAGACTCGACAGCTTCGCCACAGCCATTACACGTCTCAGCGAGGCCCTCAGCGCCCCTGTAACCGATCTCACCCGAGACGCTTCTATCCAGCGGTTTGAATTTTGCTTTGAGTTGGCCTGGAAGGTGATTCAAGAACGGGCACGGGCAGAAGGACTCGACTGCCAATCCCCGAAAGGCTGCCTCAAGATGGCTTACAAGAACAGCTGGATCACCGACGAAACCGGGTGGCTTGCCATGCTCGAAGATCGGAACCGCACCGCCCATACCTATGATGAAACGCTCGCCAAAGATGTGTATCGCAGACTTCCCGCGCATCTCCCACTACTGCAGGTATTGAACACCTACCTGCGCAGTACCCAGGCATAAGGTTTGAGCTACTCCGGTTGATCCGGAACCGGATCACCACGGAGTTCGGCATCAAACACATGACCATTCAACTGGAAACCGAGTGCTGTGATCCAGACGACATCCACTGTGACCTCCGGAAGTTGGCCGAGACACACCCCGAAGCACATTCCTTCGCACACCATCATTGACAGCCTCAAATCCTCATCCCATTCCGACGATCAAGTACCATCTCAGCCAAAGGGAATTGCAGACTTGATAGGGTTGCTGGCGAGAGTCCAGATGTCAGGCAGGTTCTCAGAACACTCAACTTACTGAAGAAACACGAATCAGAGATACACCGCACAGATCGTGACGGACTCGATCCTGGGATCAGCCCGTGGTGCTCTATGCCGTTTCGGCATTATCGAAGGACCATCTACGCAATACAATCAGAGTCGGCTTTTACTAAACATTGGGATGAGTTCTGCGGAGAAGGGATTACCAGAACCGGAAGGGACCGGAGTCCAAATGGATGAACCTTGAACGTTGATAAAAGCCGATTCCTCCAAATCGCACTTCCATCGCTGCCTGGCGAAGTTTTTTGGGATGGACACCGGGAATCAAAAGGTCGATGGCCTGCCCCTGCATATGGAGGCTGTTTCTGGCAGCGTGTCCACCTTTCCGCACTAGGATGGCATTGTATTCAGGAGACCGAAAACCAGAAATGAAATGGATGTCTTTCTTAGTCCCAAGTTTTTTCTGCACCAAATTCACGTACTCCAACACACGCACATCGATCGCTCCGACTTCATTCGAATAAAGACAGCGCATCAGATAATTCACATCGTCGAGGGCCTCAAGATCATACCTCCCTGCCTCGTCGCGATAGGTCACGTCCAACCGCTCATCCGTCCGCACGTTGACTAACGTCAGCCGTCCCTCGGGCAGCTCACGAGCCTGAACTGGTTGTGGAGCGACTAACCGCCCACTGAGTAAGAGCGTCCCTACCACAGACGCCTGAAGAAATGATCGGCGAGTCCAGGTCCATTTGGCCCGGTCGGCACTATCCACAGAAACCCTCCTAACATGGGTGTGGAAATTTCACCACGGCGGGTGTTCCAAGTCTGTCGCTTGTAACAAAAATCTAAACCTCGGTCAACCCCAAAATTTTCCCCCTTCGCAGCGGTGGGTGTGCCACTTTGAATGTTGTTGATGAAGAAAATTTGATCGTCGAGGATCGAACACGAGACAGAAAGGCCATGATATGAAAAGAAATGGATGGGGCTGATCAGCCCCATTATGTGCTCATCGTTTGCACGTATAGTAGATATCCTTTATTTCTAGACAGTGTCAGCCTCCCTAGGTATGATCAACAAATATTCTTAGAGTAGCTATGGCAACCATCCTAGTCATTGATGACGAACCATCCATTCGAGGGCTCCTCAAAGAGGTCCTCGAGAAGGCCGGGCACCGCGTGCTCCAAGCAGAGGATGGGCGCAAAGGACTCGCGCTCTATCAGCAGGAGCCAGTCGAGCTCGTCATCATGGATTTGTTGATGCCGGAGACCGACGGCCTGGAAGCGACCCTTCAGCTCACCCGAGAATATCTCGACGCCAAAGTGATCGCAATTACCGGGGCTCAGGGCGACCAGAACTTCTTGGATGTCGCGAAACTCTTCGGCGCCCGTCGTGCATTTGAAAAACCGTTCGACATCAATAAGCTTCTTGAAGCGGTGGAAGAAGAACTCGCTAGTTAGCCAAGTGTAGAACGCTCGCTCTCTCCCCGTTCCATCTAATCTATCGACGCCCGCTTACCCCAGACTGCATTGCAGGAATGACCTACCATGACTCTGTGTGGCCGACTTGACGCCAGCACATATCGTTGATGTGATCCAGGATATATTGGCGCGATCACGCTGTCTGTGGGATGATCGTCCATGGACCGTAAGTCATCACAAAAGATTCCGCTCTTCACAGGACTAAAACAAGGAAAGAGCGCACTGCTCTGGTTTGTGATTCTCATCCTCGCGCTCGCCCCCATGTTCCCAGTGAGCAATTTCGTAGGACATCCGCACTGGGACCGAATCCACTGGATCCCTTTTCAGGGTTTCTCATTTTCCAAAAACATGCTCAAGGACATTATCACCAACACTCTCTGGTTCATGATGTTCGGATACCTGCTCCACTACCAACTGAATTGGAATTCATGCTTTCGTTGGACTATTGCTACGATTATCACCATCGCAGGCGGCGTCTCTCTTTCGAATGAGCTCTTCCAAGTCTTCTGCCACAATCGCTATCCCTCAATGACGGATGTGGCCTGCAATGTTTTTGGTGCTGATCTTGGTAGCTACTGTGCTATGAAATGGCCGTATGAGAAGTGCTATGGAGCCGTGAACAGCTATTTCGTGAGCCGTTCAGGGTTCTCTTAAATGCTCTATCAACTCCAAAGCACTGGATAGGCAGGAAATCTATTTGATTTAGGATAGCCGCCCTCCCGCTCATGTTACGGTCTTGTATTCAGTGTTTTCCGAGCCAACCCCCGCATCATGGCTGGATCGGCATACCCCACTTCACTCAGGGCATCCATCAGGTGTAGGCCCTTCGACAAGACGAATTCCTTCGCCTTCGCATAATTCTTCGCACTGAACCGTGCAACCGCAGGCTGGCCATTCACAACTTGACAGGCCAACACTTCTCCACTGACATCGAGCGTACCACCCTGTTCGATCAAGGTCTTGGCCTGAGCGACAGTGATGCCGTGAAGCTCTGCGAATTCGTGCAACCCACCGGTTTCGACAAGCCGTCCATCCGGCATGATACAGAGTCGCTTGAAATGTGGTGACCAGTCCTTGCGGAAATCGATATACTTGACGTCGCCGCCCCTGGCGACGGCACGATCCAACGTCCGATAGTCCAACCCCAAATTCTTCTGCTCAAGCTTGGTCGTGAGTTCACCGGGCAATGTCTTACGAAAAACCTCCAGCGCGGCATCGAGGAGCGGAAGTGCTTTGGTTCGAGCCACTTGCTCGGCTTCCGCAAGTTGCATCAGATCCAATGTCCATGTTTGTTTCGGTGCTCGGGTAGACGGATCAATCCAGCAGGCGAACAAGCCGCGCGTGACAATGCCGCCGACCCCTGGATAGACGTAGGTCCCGCCTTGGGTCAATAAAGTCGTCACCGTCTCAAGCGGTATGTCGTAGCTCTCTGAGAGAATTTTGGCGTGGCCAGAGAGGTCTTCGGTCTCGGTCATCGCACACACGGTCACATTCCCTGGAGCATCAAACTCAGAATAATCTTCGACGATGTTATAGAGGACCGTCCGCTTGGGTTTCTCGTTTTTCCGTTTGATCTTAAACATACGCTGACTCGCCCCTCTCACCCGTCATGAATGGCGTGGCAAGTGGTGATACGGCAGCAACGTCTGCATCCTTCGATCTTCGACCGGTCCACCGATCGTGAAATGATAGAGCGATTGCAGAGTCACATTCGTGACGCCAACAATTTCATGAACTGGATCATCGAAGAAACAGCCGATCCCCGTTGCCCGAACTCCCGCTGCCTCGGCTTCCAAGTACAACACCTGTCCGAGCAAGCCCGCTTCCCAAAACATGCGTGGATACCACCATGCGCCTCGCTCCCGCAAGGTGCCCTCGAACTCAGCCAACATCCCGAGGGAGAACGCACTGTCACCAGCAATATCCTGATGGCAACTCACCTGCACAGCCGTTTTCCTCGCATCGCCCTCCAGCAACCAATACAGCGGCAGATCCTCAGGAGAACCTGGTGCAATGGTCCATGCCAGCTCGGAATTCATAGCTTGTTGAAGGAACGCCAATTTCTTGGTATCGCGCGCGAGGACATACAATCCTGGTGAAAGTCCGTCCACTCGATGGACGAAGATCACAAGATGAATCGCAGGGTCATAGGGCCAGACATCCCACGGCATCGGCCGCTCCAGTTGTGGCTGGTCGGCTCGTGGCATGACTCGCTGCATCATGTGAAAAAATGTGGCTGCGGAAATCGAGGTCTGGCCGTCAAACGCGACGGCGCTTCGACGCTGGCGAATGATCTGGCCGGCCAAAGGACCAGCATGACTTGTTAGTGGGACGTTCTTATTCTGGGGAGGCTGTGAAAATGCGACCAGATCCTGTGCCGAAGAATGTTTCCAGCTCGCCTCCGCTGCCTCATCAATGATGTCCCACTGGACGCCATGCTCCCCGCTCAATCGATTGGCTTTCCCATGCCATGTTGCACCGGATAACTCCTTCACAATTACCGAATCGAGAAACAACGGCACCGTTCTTTGCTCTCCCCTCACCTTCCTTGAGGGCCACATCACCGCCAAACAGTCCGGATGTTCCTGCTCAGCCTCGCCGTAGTCTTCCTTCCGACCTGTCCCAAGTAGTTGCGCTACGGCATGTTGATCCATCCCATCCAACAAAGCCATATTCCATCCCAGTGTCGCAGCAGCCACTCGTGTGGAACCGATCGCATGACCGACGTCGTGATTGCAGTAACGAAATGCCCGTTCACCGTATTTCCAGGCTTCACGCCAATGAACCGACGTGAGTCCGAAGAGAACGGCGCCGGAAGGAAATGGAGCCAGCAACCGAGCAACTGACTCTGCAGGAAACTCGGCGCGCAATTCCAACCCATGTTCTTTCGGCGCGTAATGGTACAGGCCTGGCTTCAAGCCGAGCCCATCGATCTCTGGCAGAACAACATAGCCTTCTGTCGGGTGTAAATTGCCGGACGAGGGATTCATTCGCAGCGCCCACTCCGATTCTCCAGCCTTCTTCCAAGCTGATAAGGCAAGGGCGAATTCAAAGAAACGGGACAACGTACTCAAGCTGATAGGCTGACAGAGCACAGTTCTCTGTTCATACATTGCTTCATAGTCCGGCGAGTGCGGCTCTTCCTCAGGCTTGAGCAAGGGGAACGAGATGAGTTCAGCCCCTTCGAAGCGCCGAAAGGGATCGGGCTGGTTCGCCCAATCAAGAAACCCCTGTGAGCGAGCATAACGATTGAAATGGTGCTTGGTTTGGACGTGGTAACGGATGATCCGGTTCATGAGATCGGTTTGCATAGCTTGAAAAGATGGTTTGGTACTCATTGCCGGCTGAGCGCAGTCTGCAGTCTAACGGGACAGAACACGAAAAGTAAAATTTCAACACTCAAACGGCAAATCTGGTAGTATCCCCCCCCCCCACAGTCCTTCAGTGGAGATGGAGGGGAACATACCTAACCACGACGAAATAGCGCTTAGTCGCCAAACCATAGTTCGAGTTCTGACTGCGACAACCGTTTTCCTCCTTCTTGCCAG
>Ga0224496_10000282_pt1 | contig 36654 bp, 34 predicted proteins | sample SF_Jul11_sed_USG_2_FD_168127 | JGI IMG/M metagenome (GOLD analysis project Ga0224496, IMG submission 168127) | Sediment microbial communities from San Francisco Bay, California, United States - SF_Jul11_sed_USGS_8_1 | ecosystem: Environmental > Aquatic > Marine > Sediment | place: USA...
CCCCCGATTTGCAAGCACGAGATCCTTCTGATGAGAGAGGGGGTGCGGTCATATATCCGGCTTCTTTGTTGGAACCTTGTTGGTTCCGAGCCTTGATGGTTGTCGCGCGGCAGCTCCTCAACATTCCCACGGCTTGCTTGTGCAGCCAATGACAGAAACCAGGGTTTGCTCCCGCGGGGGTGACCACTCTTGCCCATCAGGTTGTTCTCTCCTGCTACGCAATCCTTGGTGAGTACTCACGTCTTATGCGGCACGACAGACCTGGGTGGCCTCATACTCCTGATCACGGGACAGCACGGCGAAGGCCACGCGGGCATTCTTATTGGCCAACGCCACCACCGCTTTATTCATCCCCCGACGCTCAACTAGCCGGTGCACCCATCGGCTGACCGGATCCTGTTTCTCGCGGCTGTGCGTGATCACCGACCGTGCCCCATGAATGAGTAAGCTGCGGAGATAGCGATCCCCCCGTTTACTCATCCCCCCGAGCCGGACTTTGCCGCCCGTGCCGGCATGCTTCGGGACCAGCCCCAGCGCGGCGGCCACATGGCGGCCATGCTGATACGCCTGCCCGGCCAGCTTCACCCAGAGGGCGGACGCCGACAGGGGCCCAATCCCTGGAATCGTCTGCAAGCGTTGACACACGGGCTGCCGGGCGCCCTCCTGCTCAATACGGGTCGTGACGGCCTCGAGCCGGTGGTCCCAGTCCGCTAACTCGGCCTGCTGCTCCGCCAGCAGTTGCCGCAACAGAGGTGTCCCGCGCTCGTCGGCCAGAAAGGTGGCGAGGGCCTTCCGAAGGGCGGCGCGCCCGTGGGGCACGGCCCCCCCATATTCCAGGAGCAGCCCATGCAGCTGATTCACAAGCGCGGTCCGATTCCGCAACAACCGACTCCGCACTCGGTGGAGCGCTTGGACCTCCTGTTGCGCTTCCGTCGCCATCCCCACATACCGCATCCCCGGCTCTTGCACGGCCCGACAGATCGCCCGCGCATCGGCCGCATCACTTTTATTGGTCTGCACCCACGGCTTCACATACTGCGGAGCAATCAGCCGCACCTCGTGGCCCAGCTTCGTGAGTTCCCGTGCCCAGTAATGCGCCCCGCCACAGGCTTCCATCCCCACCAGGGCCGGCGGGCGATTGGCAACCCAGGGGAACATCTTCTTGCGCGAGAGCCGCTTGCGTTCGACGACCGGCTCGCCCCCATCTTCCACATAAATCTCAAAGACATTTTTCGCAATGTCGATCCCGATTGTTGTCCGCTTCATGCTGACTCCTCCTTTGTGTTGAACGCTGGTGGGCTTGATCCTCCAGCTTGGCACATCCGAGGCCGTCCTCAAAGGGGGAGTCCATACCATTATTCCCGACAGTTTTTATCGGGAATCCATCTGGAGAGATTTTGAGGATGGATACCCGCCTTCGCGGCTATGACGGAAATTAGATGTAGCCGCCCCTGCCAAAAACTAGGCGGGCAAGATTTTTCAACATCCGCCTAGACAAACGCAATACTGGCATAGGTCACTGTAGAATTAAACTGATCCGTAATGCCGCGGTCATAGCGCAGCACCTGCCCCTTGAGTGGTTCACTATCACGTTGCAGAAGTTTCATCAGAGTAAAAATCACCGAAAATCCCAAAATACGGCGCTGATTGCCTTCTTTTAGAATAAATTCCGCAAATCCTTCCGGATCAGCCTCTTCGACCTTCTTCAGCATCTCCAGATCAATCTGCATACATCGATGAAAGGAAAAATCCGTAGGCGGCGTTTTATCCCCATAGCGAATACCGATATGCGCCAGATCGGCGCTGCCAATGACACACACTTGTTGTCCGCTAGCCTGAATCGCTCGTTTGGTGATCGTCAAAAATTGATCGATTCGATGAAAGAGCTGTTGATACTCGCCACCCGTCAAGGTGTCTGGAGGAAAGTCCACCAGAATCGGCACAATGGAAATTTTACGACCTTCCCCCAGCGCATGCTGAAGAAACGGCAATTGCAATTCCAGGCTATGCTCCCGAAGATGAGAAATATCTTCGGCAAAAAATGTCTCACCTGCTTCCTGTCGAATCGCATCAAGAATCGCTCGGTTCACCGGAACCGTCCCAAACGGCGTTTCAAAATCTTTATCCGTAAACGCAATACCGCCTTCGAGACCGGCATGGCAGGTGCCAATCAATACAAAAACATCCGGAACCTGGCCTTCCTGTAATTCCTGATAGCCCCAAGCATAAATGGGACCGGCATCTTTGATGTCGAAATTTGGGGCCACTAAGCCTTTGATCATCTGGCCGGCACATTCGGCTTTTCCCTTTTCTGGACCTTCTTTGGAAGCATAAAACCCGTTGATCTGTTCACGTAATTTGACGGGATCGGCTTCATATTGTTTTCCCGCAAACGCCATTGGTCGCACCTCAAGCTTGCGATAGGCTTCAAAGGCTTGCTTCTGGACTTGCTTCAGCCGATCGCCTTCCAAAAACAATTTTTCGTCCAGATCGGCCACCAATTTGGTGAGCTGATCCGGCATCATAAATTCGCCATATTTCTTTAAATACTCGCCCCCAACCTGTTCCAGGGAATGGTCCCCATCAAAAAACTGAAACAGCCAGAAATAATTGAGCGGCAACACCAGCTTTTCCGCGGATAAACCAGTCGGGTCCCACAACACAATGTATTGTTCCTCGCCCTGTTTCAAAGGCGAATATTGCAAATTCCGAAGGATCGGGTAATTTTTCGAATCTTTTTCCACAGTTTCAGTACTCATGCGGGGGTCCAATCTTGAAATATACAGGATGATGCCTAAAAAAAGGTCATTATACGGGCCTCCTCCGCAGCCCCGCAACCAATCAGAACAAGGGTTTGGAATGGGTGGTCCCAACCGAATAGAACAAAGGCGGGAAGGTGGTGCACCTTCCCGCCCTTAGCCATTAACCTCAAATCCTCTTCTCCATGAAACTGCCAGTATGAAAAGAGGATCCAGAAAAATATTCATTTCCTCATTTGGAATTCCCCGTGAGGATATTCCAATTACGTATTATGTCCCCTTCCTTTTTCCCTGTGTTAGGGTTAATAGCCTCCGACTTCCATTGTATTTTTTCAAAATGTAACGACAGACTGAGAACATCAGTGGACCCGCCTTGAACCTCCATAGCGGCTGAACTGATTAAGACCCTTTCCAGTATGATCTGCCTTGAAGAAAAAGGCTCCTTTCCCCGTATAAAAGGTCCAAAGTGCAATATTACCTTTGGATATACTACACCCGGTGCTCCAGCGAGTAAGGGAAAAGTAGCATTTAGCGGCATGGTCAAGCTAAGCTCTTTAATGTTAGGAGCGCTTGTACGCCTCATGCTTCCCGTTCCTATATTCGCCGGTTGTTCATAGCCCGCACTAAAAGAAAGCACGTCATGCCATTCTTTGTATCCTTCCAGCTGGGATAACCCCTTCAGTTTCCCATCATCTATCTGCATCACAATCCTCCCGTTTTCGGCCGCATAACTCACGCCAGCCGAAGCTGCGCAGAGAACGGTCGCTAGCATTACCACAAGTAATTTCCGCATCATCACGTTCCTTTCTGTTTGAATCCGCTCAACCAACGGACTCGTTTAGGTTGAAAATGTTCCTGACTATTGGTGAGTCCTTGACTATGCCAAAAAGGTTCAATCCCTTCCGACGATCAATTCCATTGTGAAATGAAACCCATCGTCACGACCGGCCATTATGACCATTCCCGGTCTTTCTCGACAACCCGACGAATTAGGGATAGTCATTCTCCCCGCACCCATTTGACCGGCCATCCCGTGCTCGAACCAACATTCCAATGGCCCCTTGTGAAACCATTCAGTTTGGAATATTCAGATTACGGGTTTCCCCTACGGGTTCCCGGACTTTATGAGAAGTGCAGATGGCACCAGACTTGGTGGCCTTTTTCGGAAGGGCCAATCTGGATCAGGGGCGGGTTGGTGGTTTTACAGATATCCATGACTTGCGGACAGCGGGGATGGAAACGGCATCCGGTTGGTGGGTTTAACGGCGACGGGACATCGCCGGAGAGGATCATTCGTTGGGACACGGCTGTCGGATCCGGCACAGGATTCGCCGACAAGAGGGCTTGCGTGTAGGGATGCTTGGGCGTCGCAAAGAGATCTTCGGTTGGGGCCACTTCCGCTAACTGCCCTAAATACATCACGGCGATCCGGTCAGCCAAATATTGCACCACATTCAGATCGTGCGTGATAAAGAGATACGACAGATGAAATTCTTGTTGGAGGTCTCGAAGCAAATTTAAGATTTGCGCTTGAATGGAAACATCAAGTGCCGACACCGCTTCATCGCAGACAATAAATTTTGGGTTGAGCGCAAGTGCGCGAGCGATCCCTACTCGTTGCCGTTGGCCGCCAGAAAATTCATGGGGATAGCGTGACTGGTTCTCCGGCCTAAGCCCGACTTTCACAAACAGTTGGCTGACCCGATCCTGTAATTCCTGGCCTTTGGCGATTTTGTGAATTTGGAGCGGCTCCGACACAATCGACCCAATCGTCATGCGTGGGTTAAGCGAGCTATAGGGATCTTGAAAAATGATTTGCATGCGCCGACGTGCCTGTCTCAATTCACGAGGTTTGAGGGCTAGTAAATCCTCTCCCTCAAATTTTATTTCGCCAGCGGTGGGTTCCATGAGTCGGAGGATGGATCGGCCCACCGTCGTTTTGCCACAGCCCGATTCCCCTACTAAGCCCAGCGTTTCGCCGTGATTCACATGAAGCGTAATATCGTCGACAGCCTTGACCCATGCCGACACGCGCGAAAAGAGTCCGCTTCGGACAGGAAAGTATTTTTTGAGTCCGGTGACTTGAAGGAGTGGTGGTGAGGTATTCACGGGCATGTGAGAATCATTAGGAATTTGGAGACCCATGCAACCAGCACACGGCTTCATGTGACTCCCCTACCATTATCGTTGGGGGAGGTTGAGTCGGACAGTGTTCCAATACATCCGTGCATCGTGATGCAAAATGGCACCCTGTGGGGTACTGCAAAGGCGACGGTACCGTCCCTGGAATGGCCTCCAACCGCACCTGCCGCTCGCCGGGACGTGGCAACGATTTCAAAAGCGCGCGCGTATAGGGATGGCTTGGCTGCTGAAAGAGGGTCTTGACCTCAGCTCGTTCGGCGATTTTACTCGCATACATCACAATCACATCCTGCGCAAATTGCGCAACGACACCCAGGTTATGGGTGATCAATAAGATAGCCATGCCCAGGTCCTTTTGGAGATCAGCCAGAAGATCAAGAATCTGTGCTTGAATCGTGACATCTAAGGCCGTGGTCGGTTCATCGGCGATCAACAAATCCGGCTTGCAAGCCAAGGCCATGGAGATCATCACTCGTTGTTTCATACCACCAGACATTTCATGTGGATACTGGTCGATGCGTCGTTCTGGTGAGGCAATTCGCACTTTTTCCAATAGACCAATCACTTCTTGGCGAATCGTGGTATTCGACAAATCCGTATGGATCTTCAAGACTTCCCCAATTTGATCACCAATTCGCATGACCGGATTCAAGGAGGTCATAGGCTCTTGAAAAACCATCGCAATGGACTTTCCTCTTATCATACGCATGGCCGTTTCGGGCAGGCGTAAGAGATCTTGCCCTTTAAAGTTGATCATCCCACCAACCACACGACCTGGCGAAGACAGCAATCGCATAATTGATAAGGCTGTGACTGACTTCCCACAAGCCGACTCCCCCACCAAAGCCAGCGTCTGTCCACCATGAATTGTAAAGCTCACATCATCAACCGCTTTGATTTCACCTTTGTCCGTGAAAAACGACGTTCGAAGATTGGAGACCTGTAAGAGTGGGTGGATTCTGGATGCCATTTATCGACTTCGCAATTTTGGATTGAGGGCTTCACGTAACCCCTCACCTACAAGATTAAAGGCCAGCACAACGATAAAAATTGCCATTCCTGGAATAAAAAAGAGCCAGGGCGCATCGAAAATAAATCCTTTGCCATCGGAGAGAATATTCCCCCATGTGGCATCTGGAGGGGGCACCCCAAAGCCTAAAAAGCTCAACCCAGATTCCGTCAGAATGGCTGAAGCTACCCCAATGGTGGCTGAAACAAACACTGGGGCTAAGGCATTCGGCACCATATGGCGAAAGATAATCCGACCTTCTGGAATCCCTAACGCTTTCGCAGCCGTGACGTAGTCCTGTTCTCGAATTGATAAAAATTCTGCCCGGACGAACCTCGCGGTTCCCATCCAACTAAACAATCCAATAATCATCATGATGGTGTAAATACTTGGTGGCAAGAGGGCGACCGCCGTCAGAATCAGGAAAAACGTCGGGAAACACATCATCGCATCGGTGAACCGCATAATGAGCGTGTCCACGGTGATAAACCACAATTTGACGTGCCCGTAAAAACCCGACAGCCCTCCCAATAAAATCCCAATCCCCAAAGAAATTCCAACCGCGACAAATCCAATAGATAATGACACAAATGAGCCTTGGAACATTCGCGCAAACACATCCCGTCCCAATTCGTCGGTGCCCATAAGATACATGCCGCCAAATGGTCTATCAGTTGGAAGACTGTCTGGTGAGGGGACGGAAAAGGGGGGAAGAAATTTGTCGGTTAGCCGGACGACCTCGGGATCAAACACCACCCACCATTCCGTGAACGCCTTTCCAGCCAACGCGGTCACTAACAGGAGCATTAAAACCCAAAACCCAAAGAGCGCTTGGTAATCCTTCTGGAAGATTCGAAGGAATTCTTCCCAGGGCGTTTCGGGGGGAGCCATCGCTTCGGGGTCTAACGACATGGTGGCCGCCTGGCTCGAATCAGATGGTTTTGGTCCATTCATAGAGAGATGGTTTTCAATTTTTTCCAGTTAATGCAACCGGATTCTTGGATCCACTACTGCGTAGAGAATATCCGAGAGTAAGGTTCCCGCCAACGTTAAAACCGCTGCAATAAAATTTAAGGTCATAATAACGGGAAAGTCTCGTGACAGAATGGCTTCGTACGCCAACCGCCCCAATCCCGGCCAGGCAAAGATCTGTTCAAAGATGACAGACCCCCCAATGAGGCCTGGGAGGAGGAGGCCAAACATCGTCACAAAGGGCAATAGTGCATTCCCAAGTGCGTGACCATAGATCACAGTGTCTTCTTCCAGGCCTTTGGCTCTGGCCGTCCGCACATAGTCCTGACTCAAGACCTCTAACATTTGTGACCGGACATAGCGAGACAGCACCGCAATTCCCCCAACAGCCGCCATAACAGATGGAATCACCAAATGCCAGACACGATCCATCATCTTATACGCTGGCTCCGCATGCTCCATGCCGAACGTCTTGATGCTGATGACGGGCACACCAAACCATCCCACCACCCACATAATTGCTAAATAGGACAAGAAAAATCCAGGGACGGAAATCAGCGCATAGGATAAAAAGACGGTACCCCGATCATACACCCCACCTCGAAACACGGCCCCATAAATTCCAGTCGGGAACGCCCATGTCCACACCAAAATCGTGGCCAAGATAAACAGAGGCAAGGAGTTGAGGAATCGATCCCAAATTTTCGGAAGGACCGGCTGACTATCCTTAAACGATTTCAATTCTCCTGACGCCAAATCCCGAATCCAATAGGCATATTGGACATAGAGTGGATCGTCCAGATGAAACGCCGCGCGAATCTTGGCGATATCTTCCGGTTTCATCCGGGGATTCATCGGATCCACTTCGCTGGGTTCCCCTGGCGCCAAATGGATAAAGGAATGCGCGACAAAGGACACGATGACCAGTAAAATCAATCGTTGCCCAATATTACGAAGAATAAAATTCCACATGATCAGTGCGTCACAAACAGGTCATTAGGTGCATTTCATTCACTAAAAATCCGGAGTGAATTCGAGTTTACGCCATTTGTGAAAATGAAAGGTAATATCTCCACTTTTGGTAGGATAAATCTTTTGATAGACCTCTTTCCCATCAGGTCCTTTCTCGACCAGCACAATTTTCTTATCCAAAACCCGTGTGCTCAAAGGAGCATAGAGGAATGTATAGGGTTGATCCTCATGGATCAATCGATGCAGTTCGTGTGTGAGTTCACGTTGGCGATCTCGATTATATTCTTGCCGAATGCGGACAATGAGTTCATCAGCCCGTTGACTCTGATAGCCCACAAAGTTTAATTGCTGAGGCCCCGCCTGACTGGAATGCCATATCTGATACAGATCAGGATCGATGCCCATGCTCCACCCCAACACGACCGCATCAAACGCCCCGGTATTCACAAAGTCACCCAAGAACACCGCCCACTCGAATACTTGGGTATTCACTTTTACCCCGATTTTCTTCCAGGCATTCTGCGCGATCGTCATCAGATTTTTTCGAATGGGATTGCCGTTATTGGTAATGAGATTGAACTCAAAAAGCTTTCCATCCTTTTCAAGCCAGCCATCTCCATTTATTTTCCACCCATGTTTCTGAAAAATGGCTTGGGCTCCTTGAGGATCGTAGGGAAGCGGTTGAATGGTAGGGTCGTACCATTCCGTATTTTTGGGATAGGGACCAGTGGTCCGCTCGCCTTCTCCATACATCAGATACTGAATAATTTCACCCACATTGATGGCCATCCCTAACGCTTTCCGAATGTCCGCATTGGCAAACAACGGCTTTCGATTGTTATAGCCAATATAGGTGTAGGCAAAGCCCAGGCTGGAAAACCATTGGTACGTGGGATCGTTTTTATAGCGATCGACTTGATGGGGTTGCGCTCCATAAAAATCGATGGCGCCGGTACGAAACTCCACTTCCTGCGTAAAGAGTTCTGGAATAATCCGCATATAAAAGTCCTGATATTGCGCTGGTCCTTCCCAGTATTGATCGAAACGTTTTAGATGAATAAATTCATCCCCTTGCCATTCCACAAATTGAAAACGGCCGCTGCCAACAGGATGCCGATTAAATTGACTCTCTCGCATTCCAAAGGTTTTTTGTGCTTCTTCTGATAGCCCCCGCTCTTGCTTTTCACGAGCCAATGCCGCGTCATTCAGCAAATGCTCCGGAAGAATGCCCATCGTCCAGGCATTGATCGCAGGGGAATACAAACGCTTGTAAATGATTTTTACGGTATGCGGATCCACAATCTCCACCGTTTTGATGGGCTCGAAATCCGGTGTTCGTGGAGAGAGATTCTTGGGATTCATAATGGCTTCATAGGTAAACTTCACATCTCCCGCATCGAATTCATGGCCATCTTGAAACGTCACGCCCTTCCGTAGCTGAAACACAATAGTCGGATTATGTTCTCCTACCGGAAGGATGTCCGGATATTTCGCACGAAGCGCTTGTTCGGTTTCCTTCGCGAGGCCTCCCTGAGGATGAATGACTTCATCGTAGGGAAAGTGCTCGAAATACTGTTTCCCCACAATCGGCTGGAGACGATCAAATAAATCCTGGTCGACCTGGGAAAGAGTGAACGCGACTCGCTCCGGAACCTGAACCGTCACGGAGACGTCTTTCAGTTGTGGCCTTCCTTCAGCATTGGGCAGTAATAACGAAATAGTGTCTTGCCGTTTGGTGGCTGGTAAGAGTTCAATCGATTGAACAAACTTGCTCAGAGCTTCGTCAGTTCCGGCTTTCCAAGCCGTATGAATTTTTTGAAAGAGCCTCGCTCCCGTCACTTCTGTACCATCAGGAAACCGATGATGAGCATTCACCACAAGATAGGCGCGTTCAGAAATCTGCCAATCGGTGGCCAACCGTCCCCGTAAATCCAGATTCTCATCTAAATCCAAAAGTCCTTCAAACACTTGACTGACAATACTCGAGCTGGAGGAATCGGCATTCAACGTGGGATTAAGAATTTTGGCATCGCCACTCGACCCCTCAATGTAGGTCACCAGACGATCAGGATTTCCGGCCGCTTGATTTTCGTACGTGGGAACCCAGAAATACGATTGAAGGAGCAGAAGGACTAGGACCAGGGGAATGAAGAGAAGTAGACGTTTAACAATCATTTATCGTAGAGGAACCCGGAGAGACCAAAAATATTTTGATGGTATCAAGAACGTTCTGGGGATGCCATGCCTGACCATCGTTATCCACAGCCGGTTGCGTATCAACCCCTACCGCTAGTTAAGGGAAGGACTCGCCCCCTACCATATATTTACCTTGAAGTCTTTTTAGGATTTCGCTAGACTCCCCGTTCCTTTTCTTAAATAGATTGCTGGGTACTGGTGCGGTACTGACAATTTCTCTATTGTTGTTCGGCAGTAATCTTTTCCTCATCTCCATCCTATGCTAGCTGGTCAAATTCGAGAAACACGTTCCTTCTCTCATCAATTCCGGATGAGCTCTGTGTCCTATTCGTCTTTATTTTTCCCCCATCGTGACGTTCGACAGGCAGAGTTTCGTTTTCCGGATAGCCGATTGAAGGAGGGTTGTTCATGGAGGATTGGGCTCATTCACGCACAATCTTAATCGTTGACGACCATCAAGGTCTGATTTCTCTCATCCAACGCTGCCTTTCGCGAGAAGGGTTTCACACTGCGTTCGCGCATAGCGGTCAAGACGCCCTCGCGTGGCTTTCCGACCATCACGCCGATCTCCTTCTTCTGGATTTGCAACTCGCCGATATGTCTGGCGAAGATCTCATCCACCACCTCAACGAACAGCACCTCACGGTCCCATTTATCGTTGTCACGGGTCAAGGGGACGAACGTCTCGCCGTCAAGATGATGAAACAGGGCGCTCGCGATTATTTCATTAAAGACAGCAGTCTCATCGAGCTGCTCCCCTCTATCGTGACGCAAACCTTTGAACAGATCCAGCAAGAGCAACGCTTGGCGCTCACTGAAGACACGTTACGCGAAGAACGCGAACGCCTGGCCATCACGCTGTCCTCGATTATTGAAGGCGTCTTCACCACTGATACGCGAGGGCGTATTACCTATATGAATCGCATGGCAGAAGAACTGAGTGGCTGGAAACAGCGAGATGCCATGGGGCGATCGATTGAAGAGGTTGTTCGTTTTCTTCATTCAGGAGTGAACGAAGAAGACAACCACCCTGTCAGTCATGTTTTAAAGGTTGGAGCTCCACTTCACCCGCTCGATCATTATCCGCTGTTCGATCACACGCAAGGCGAACGACCGGTTGTCTATAGCGTGTCCCCTTTACGACGGTCAGACGGCAACCTCTTGGGAGCCGTGTTGATCTTGCGGGATATGACCGAACGCATCAAATTAGATGCAGAACGTCTGAAGGCCAGCAAATTGGATTCCTTAGGGCTCCTTGCAGGAGGAATTGCGCATGATTTCAATAATCTACTCACCACCATCTTAGGCAATCTTTCTATGACAAAATCCTTGGTGAACTCCAGGGATCATTTATTTAACTTTCTATCGGAAGCAGAGAATGCGTCACTCCGAGCCAAAAAGCTCACGCACCAACTCCTCACATTTGCCAAAGGCGGCACTCCTCTCAAAAAGCCCTTAGCCTTACAGCAAGTGATCCCTGAATCAGCCTCATTTGCTCTCTCCGGATCATCGACTCACTGCCAATGTGAGATTCCGGAGGACCTCTGGCAGATCGAAGCTGATGAAGGACAAATCGGCCAAGTGATTCATAATCTCGCGGTCAACGCGCATCAGGCGATGCCCACAGGCGGCACTCTCATTATCAGGGCAGCAAATGTGACGGCGACTGGTGAACAGGCCAAGCAACATGGTCTACCCGAAACCGGGAAATATATCAAACTGACGATTCAAGATAGCGGGAACGGCATACCACCATATGCCTTACACAAGATTTTTGATCCGTACTATTCCACCAAGCAGAACGGTAGTGGACTCGGGTTAAGCACCGCGTACTCCATTATTACGAATCATCATGGCACCATCACCGCCACTTCTCCCCAAGGGCAGGGGGCCACTTTTGTCATTCATCTGCCTGCTGCTCAGGTCACGACCACCGTCCCTCAGGTTTCATCTTCGGCCATGACAGGAGAAGGACGAGTCCTGGTCATGGATGACGAAGAATCCATTCGCCTCCTCTTAGGCGAAATGCTGCGCCACCTTGGGTACGACGTGCAATGTGTGGCAGAAGGGAAGGAAGCGCTTGTCCGCTATCAGGAAGCCTATCACGCGCGTCAGCCATTTCACGCAGTCATTTTGGATTTAACCATCACCGGCGGCTTAGGCGGGAAAGATACTTTCCAACAACTCCGGCAATTCGACCCTCAGGTCAAAGCGATTGTTTCAAGCGGATACTCGAACGATCCTGTGCTCTCACGCTACTCGACATTTGGATTTTTGGGCGTGGTCGCCAAACCGTTTCGCCTGGCAGAACTCAGTCAGGTGCTGCACCAAATCACAGCATGATGAGCACCAAAACGGGGAGGAAATATATGGCAAGAATGTCAGCGGCTGGGCTATAACTCTATTTTGATCTCACCCTCTTCAACGACCGTTTCATAGGCTTTGACATGGCTGGACGGATTGTTCATACAATGCCCGGTTTTAACGTTATATTCCCACCCATGCCACGGACAGGTCACGGTCTCTCCGTCCAGATCACCTTCACCTAACGGCCCACCCCGATGAAGGCACATATTATCGGTCACATGAAACGCCCCATCGACATTGAAGACCGCTAAGCACTTATCCCCTGCTTCTACCGTGATGCCATTCCCTGGACCGACTTCGTCGGTTTTGGCTATTGGAATCCACTCACCCATAACTTCTCCTCATTCCATTCAGATACCCGCTCACCGACCTATGATGTTTTCTGTATGGGATCCTTAATTTTCTTCAGCATACTGGAAAGCGTCGGGGTAACCCCACTCTCTTTCTTTTCCCCTTGTTCTATGTGACTCACGAGGGTCCGCACAATCTGGAGGAAGGCTTGCGTTTGTGGGGATTTCGGGTCTTTGACCACAATCGGACTTCCCTTATCGCCCCCTTCCCGGATAGCCGGATCCAGAGGAATGCGCCCAAGGAACGGAACGTCGAATTTTTTGGCAGCCTGTTCGCCTCCGCCATATGAAAAAATCTCAGTGCGCTCGCCACAATGTCCACACACAAAATGGCTCATATTTTCTATGACGCCCAGCAACGGCACGTTCACTTTTTTGAACATCGTCATGCCTTTTCGAACATCGGAGAGCGCCACGTCTTGAGGAGTCGTGACGGTAATGGCGCCGGTCAATGGCACGAGTTGAGAGAGGGTCAACGGCACATCTCCAGTTCCGGGCGGAAGATCGATCAACAAATAATCCAGTTCGCCCCAGACCACATCACGAAAAAATTGTTGAATGGCAGAATGGACCATCGGGCCACGCCAGACAACCGGAGTATCTTCCGGAACAAAAAACCCCATGGAGATGACTTTCACGCCCTGCCCTTCAGCGGGAGTAATCTTCTCGCCTTCTTTGACCGGCTCTTTGGTGATGCCAATCATCATTGGGATATTCGGGCCATAAATATCCGCATCCATAATCCCCACCGCATAGCCTTCTTGTTTCAAGGCCACGGCCATATTCACCGTCACCGTCGATTTTCCCACGCCACCCTTTCCGCTACTGACTGCAATAATATGCTTCACCCCAGGAAGCGGATTTTCCTGAGGCGGATTGGCAGCAGCTGCTGATTGCGGGGGAGGTTGTTCTTCAGCCATTTATTTTCTCCTTCATGAAACATCATCGGGTACATTCTTGCTACGTCACCCGACCATTAGAACCACATCGTGCATGGGGTTCCATCATACAGAGGCCACACCAATTCTTAAACTCTTTTCTCGAAGAAAAGAATCTCGCGTGGCGCTACCGACAACAATCGGCAAAATGTGAGGAGAATTTGGTTGGTCGAAAAATTCCTAACCAAGCTGGGTCGCAAATTTTTTGCGGGAACGCCCAATGAGTGGCTCATGATGATGTTGACGATTGGCCGCAATGACCGGATCCAAAATTTCTCCACAGGAAATACATCGCCAGCCTGAAAAGTACATGGCCCCGGCTTCATCCGCCACATCCCCAAATTTATCCTGAATCATAATTCCCTGACATCTTGGACAATCCATACACGGCACCCCTTCCTACAACAGTAAAAAATAAAAAATGAATTCGTATGACAGTGTACGTAGCAAAGGAGATACCGAAAGCCATATTCCACAAGTTATTGTTTTATAACGTTTTTCTATATAACTCAGAAATCTGTTGTTTCAAAGTGAAACATCATAAATGCTATTACTGAAATATCAAAATATAAGCTGTTGATTATATTGATTATTTTATTAATAGATACCAATAGGTAGCAAATGATCCCAAAATGAAACACTACAAGCACCTATCTAAACTTATGGCTTTATGCCAAATTGCCTCACTTTTCGCCATAAAGTCGAACGGCCAATCCCCAATTGCTGAGAGGCCTCCTTGAAATGCCAGCCTGATTTATCCAACGCGCGAAAGATCGCTTGACGCTCCACCGTTTGAAGCGTCTCCGTGTCGGACCATTCCTGATGCTCCAAGTAGTGACGTTGTAAATCAGCCGGAAGATGCTCAAATTGAATAATGTGATCCTCGCAGCAGACAAAGGCATGCTCCATCACATTCTGAAGTTCTCGAATATTTCCAGGAAAGGAATATTGCTCAAGGGCCATGAGCGATTGCGGAGAGAGTCCGGCAATCTGCTTGCCCATTTCCCGATTGAATTTTTCCCGAAAATGATTAACCAGGAGGGGAATATCATCTGATCGTTGACGAAGTGGTGGCAACACGATGGGAATCACTCGAATCCGATAATACAAATCCTCCCGGAAGCGGCCTTCACGAACCCCCTCTTCCAAGTTTCGATTTGTTGCCGCCACAATTCTCACATCAACGCTGATGGTGTCATTAGAGCCGACCCGTTCAAACCGTCCTCGCTCCAGAACTCCTAATAATTTCACTTGGGTCGCCAGACTCATCTCGCCAATTTCATCTAGAAAAATGGTACCTCCATTGGCAATTTCAAATCGCCCGGGTTTGTCCACATAGGCATTCGTGAAGGCCCCTTTCACATGACCAAACAATTCACTTTCTAACACGCCTTCTGACAAACTCGACCCGTTCACCACAACAAACGGCCCCTGCCTACGCGAACTATGGGCATGCAAGGCATAGGCAATCAATTCCTTCCCGGTCCCACTCTCTCCTGTAATCAAGACCGAGGATTTCGAGGCCGCAATGGCGGGAAGCTTGGCAAAAATATTTTGCATGAGCGGGCTGCGGCCCACAATATGATCGAATTGAACGTGCTCCTCCAAGCGATGTTTGAGCTCTGACACCTCTGCCGTTTTGGCCGTTAATTCCCGAACAAGCGAAATATCCCGGATGACTTCTATCAGCCCAACGAGCTTGCCTTCTTGGTCTAACAAAAAATCAGTGTTGATGCTTACGGGTATCTGGATGCCATCCCGACGACGAACGATGGCTTCGAAGTTCGACACCCGCTCTCCACGAAGCGCGCGCTCCAAGACACAATCCTGACTTGAACAAATATTGCTTTGAATGAGCACATCACAGGCCAGCAACATGCCGGAATCTGGCACCTCATAGCCCAACAAGGTCTGCATGGCACGATTCAAAAACGTGACGCGCTTCTGCAAATCAATAGTAATGACTCCGTCACTAATACAGTCTAAAATAGCTTCGGCACCGCGGGAACGGGGAATTGCTTCAGGTTCTGCCATGCAGCGTTATACTTTCAACTCAGAAAACCACGTCATGCCCAACACTCGACCTTTTCTTTCACGGGTGGTTATGTTAGGAAGGTTTACACACATGAGAAAGAGTAAAGCACTCATCTTCAACATTCTCCAGCTAGTGTAAGCTAGCCTTATTCCGTTCCACAATTCCCTGGCGACAACCTCCTTGCAAATCCTCCCTCAAAAAACCTAATGGACCTTCTGCCCACACTCGCCCAACTTCCGTATCCGAAAATTGATCCGATCTTTTTTCAAATTGGACCCTTGGCATTCCGATGGTACGGGCTTATGTATCTCTTCGGCCTAGGCGGCGCCTATTGGCTTATCAAAGCCAGGGCTGCCCAAAAACAGATCCCGCTCAACCCCCAACAACTCTCTGATTTGGTTGTGTTTGCCGCATTTGGAGTCTTTATCGGCGGACGTTTAGGCTACGTCCTCTTTTATAACTTGCCATTTTATATAGACAATCCCCTGAAAACATTTGCAGTGTGGGAAGGAGGCATGTCCTTCCACGGAGGGTTACTCGGTGTCTGTGTGGCTCTTGTGCTGTTTTGTCAACGACGTGGCTTTTCCATGGCCTCTATTGGCGACTTGGCAGCGGGAGCCGCTCCGATCGGATTAGGCTTTGGACGAATGGGGAACTTTATTAATGGAGAGTTATTTGGAAGAGCAACCAACGTTGACTGGTGTATGGTTTTTCCACAGGGTGGGCCTGAATGCCGGCATCCCTCCCAACTCTATGAAGCCGGCCTCGAAGGCCTTGCCCTCTTTCTACTGTTAACGATCATCAATCGATTGAGGACTCCACCCGGCACAATATTTTGGACCTTCATCAGCGGTTATGGGGTAGCCAGATTCTTCGTCGAGTTTTTCCGTGAACCCGACAGTCACTTAGGATTCATCTTTCAATGGGTCACGATGGGACAACTCCTCTGCATCCCCATGATCGCCCTCGGCCTCATCATGATTCTTCGCGGCTATCAACGCTCTTCGGCTTCTACCTCTTGAATCAGTGATATTCCTCAACCCTTCTTTACTTCGCTAGAATCCTCCTCCCGGCCCACCAGTACTCCCACCCCCACCGATTCCTGGTAGCACCGGAGAAGATGTGGCTTCGACCGGTTTATCGGGAACATTGCCATAGCGTCGAAGAGGCGGAGAATCCCAAATAACTTTATGCCCAGGGGCCAGATTGGCGGCTTTAATAAAATGCGGCTTCGCTCCTGCTTGATCCCCCATATGATCCATGGCTAACGCCAAGTTGTAATGCGCTTCGGCCAGATCGGGTTGTTCCTGTACAGCAGCCTGAAATTGCTGCCTGGCTCCTTCCCATCGTCCTTCACGAAACAGTCGGTTCCCTTCTGTGAGGTAGGTCTGCACCTGAGTCGCGGTATTGGCAGGGGGATCCAGCACCATCAAGGGAGCGGGCTTATCGGACGCACACCCCAGAGTAACGAAAATGAAAAAAGAGCACAGACCCAAAGCGACGAACCGAAAATCCTTCATAGATTCCTCCTCATGAACACTCATTCACGTCAGTCATAACCGAGATCATTTCACCAATTCGTAAAAAGAAGAGTTTACACCCTTTAACGTCCAGGCCCAAGGACCGGGAAGCGGCCATCGCATAAACCTGTGCCTGCGGTTGGTACACCTGAGCATAGTCACCGACCTGCGCCGCCGTCACCCGATCAGTCTTATAATCCCCCACCCACACGTCACCAGCCATATCGTACACCACATCCATAACCCCTTCCATCACACACGGGCGAGTCCGCAAACCATACTGTGCTTGATGTGTCCAGGGCATGACAAAGGGAACTTCCCGCCCAAGGACCGTCGCCTGCTGTAATTCTCGATAGGAGGACGACTGAAGAAAAGTTTCCATCAGGTCTTCAACCTCTAACACGACGGCATTCTTTTCGTCATCATCAAGATCACTGGGGAGCTCCTTCCGGCAAAACTCCCTTAACGGCTCCCGAAAATTCTCCGGATACAGCTGAAAATCCCACTGTTCAAGTAACTGATGTACCAATGTACCCAAATATTGACTGGGTAACTGTAAGCCTCCTCGCTGAGTATGGGGAAGCCGCTTAGCGCGCGACGGCTGCAACAAAGACGGAGTCAGAAAAGCCACCTCTTGAGAAGCTTGCTGCCAGGCTGTCTCACGCTCACAGTATTTTTCGAAGGAAGCAATACCCTCGCTTTTTCGAACAGATGTATCTGAATCCGGGGAAGGCATCGCTCTCTGTGACGGCGGCAAATCCCGAGATGTGACTACGGTTTGCCGAATGGCCGCCTCGCCAATTTGAACAGTGGCATGCTCCGGATTGCCGACTTCGCCATCGGCCACATTCTGGAGAAATCCGAAGAAACTCTCGCCGATTGGTTTCGTCAACTGTCCACCGGACAACATCAATCGATCTCGGGCCCTTGTCATCCCCACATACATGACCCGACGCTGCTCAGCCTTCTCCCGTATTTGTTCTTTTTCCCAGAGTAAAACCTGGCCTGCATTCCAGGTAGGGGGAAAGGTACAGCCATAGACCCCACTCATCCAATCAACCGTCACCTCGGCACCACGATCCATCCCCGCTGACTTTTGATGCAAGCCTGGCAAGATCACCACCGGAAATTCTAACCCTTTGGCTTTATGAATCGATAAAACCCGCACGGCATCTAACGACTCTTCCTCCAGGGAAGCTTCGGGCTCAGGAGGATGAGTCATCAGACAATCAACCAACCGATGCACCCAACCGGAAAAGGAAAGATGCGGCATGGCCGCCTTTTCAGCCATAAGATCTCGAAGTTTCCACACATTCATGACCGCCTGCTCTCCATGGCTGGATGCTGCCGCTAACTCCACAATCGGAAGTTGGCCAAACACGCGATCAATAAATTCCGGGATCGGAAGCCGTTTGGCTAGAACATGCAAGACCCCCAACTGTTCAAACAGGAGGCGCACCACCGGCTTTCGGGCACTCCCCCAATGATCCAACGTGTCGGTCAGACGGATGTCCAGAGGACCAAGCCTGGCCAATTCCATAATCTCTGGATCAGGCACCCCTCCCAGTGTTGAGCGCAAGATCCCCACAAGCGCAATGGCATCGGAGGGATCATCCAATACTCGCAGCACATTAACGAGATCAATAACTTCCTGACGACGATAGAAATGTCGTTCACCATCGGTTAAGTAGGGAACCCCTCGGCGCTGCATGGCTTCCAAATACACGTGGGCATTCGTAAATTTTCGAAAGAGCACGGCCACATGCCCGGGACGCAAGGACGTGCGACTTCCCTTCCCCAACACCCATTGTTGGCCTGAAGACAGCTGTTCCTGAATCCAAACAGCCAACCATTCGGCTTCGACACGGGTGGCCCGTTCGGCATCCCACTCTTCTTCCCCCGCATTGGCGATGACGCACAGCTCAACACCAGCAGAAGGTAAGGCTTCTTCCCCCCGGCGTCCAACCACCAACGGCACATTGGATGGTTGGACGTGATCTTCTTGGACGAACACTCGATCAAACACCGCATTGACCACTTTGAGAACCGCAGGGTCACTTCGAAAGTTGGTCATCAAGGTGCAGACAACGCCACCATCTTCAGTGAGCTTACGAACGACGTGATCAAAGGCTTGGATATCAGCACGACGGAACGCATAGATCGACTGCTTGGGATCGCCCACGATAAAGAGTTTCCCCGGAACCAACCGTATCGCATCCCACTGCTGGCAATGGTCACCCAATTGTTCACCTAAATAGAGAAGAATTTCATACTGCAACGGATCCGTATCCTGGAACTCGTCGACCATGATCGCCTGAAAATCCATCTTGAGTTGTTCGCGCACCCTTGGATAATCACGCAGGACATCCCGTACCCGAACGATGAGCCCATCAAATCGTATCCACCCTCTGTTGGCATAGAGGCGCCGGACATGATGAACAAAAGGCTCAAGGAGACGGACCACTCTGCCCAAAAAGCGTTCATCCACATTCACAAGGCGATGCGCACTTTGAACGATGCGTCGAGCTTCCTGGAAGTCGTCAGAAGTCCATCCTTTGGGCGCTTGACCAAGAGCCGATGACAACAACGCGCGCTCATCGTCTTCAAGATTTCTTACGCCTGCCCACCCCTCTTGCGCCATCAGGTCAAACACGCGCTGGGCGACGGCTAACATTCTTTCGATCTTTCGCGGTTTCGATTGTGCGTACTCTTGGATAAGGTGGACAACCCTTTGCTGGTTCCTCTGGAGCCACAACCCCAATGCCGGAGATGGGCTCTCTGAATCCAATTGCGATTGCAAGTCACGGAGTGCAATGAGATCGTCGCACAACGCCAACGCAAACTCTCGAATCCCTTTCAGATCGACGACATCCAAAATCTCCCGCCATTGAGCATGATGTGCCCCTTGTTCGCCAAACGCTTCATCAAGCCAGCCATCCCAGGCCCCCGAAAAAGTTTCTAAAAATTGTGTCCCATCATCTTCTTGGAAATGTGGATCGACTCCGCTTTCCAGTGGATACAGTCTCAGGACATGCGCGGCAAAACTATGGAGCGTCGCAATATGGGCTTTTTCAAGATCATTGAGAGCGCGCGTGACCTTTTCCTGAATGTGCTCCGTGGAGACATGATACCGTTCTTGAAATTCCTTGAGCTTCACGTTCGTCGAATCCCCGTTGAGAGATGGTGACTGACATGCCGCTAATAACTCATGCAAGGCCTCGCGTAGACGCCCCTTCATTTCATTCGCGGCTTTATTCGTAAAGGTCAGAGCCAACATCTCCGTGACTCGAAACGGTTGCGGCTCTCGTAATAAGGCATGCAGGAGGCGATTCACCAACAACGTGGTCTTTCCCGTTCCCGCGCCGGCCAAGACCACAACGTTGCGATCAAACGTGGTCTCCCCGATCTGCCGCGCGTCAGCATCAGATAGCGGAGAGAAATTATTTGTCATTGGAGGCCTTCTGTTTGCGAATCTGTCGATACGTTTTCGCGAGAGAGAGACCATAGGCTCGTGACCAGGAGGGATGATGCTGAAATCGACAAGCCGAGGCATACTGACAACTTCGACAATAGGTGCCCGGCAAGATAAAGAATTGCCCGGCGCGAATCCCCTGTACCCACCCATGAATCGTGCGCCTGAGTTGTTCCCCAACCGCAGTATCCCAAATGGCTCCTGAAAATGATGCAGCACGTACCGACTCTTCTTGCATGGGCCGCAAGTAGCGGAAATCCACTGACTGCATGGGAATCGTCGCTGACCCACCCTCTCCCGTCTCATGCTGAAGATTCATCGGCGTCATGAGGGAATACAGTGGAGGCTGTAACTGCCGACCTTGGAGAGCTTTGGTGACCAAATCCAATTCATCGGCTTGAAACGACCGACGCATTGAAACTTTATAATCCACGATACGGACACGAGCGTGGTCGCCTGTCTCATCGACCCGATCAAACCGGCCACGGATGTTGAGCAACTCGGACTGCCCCTGACCGTCACGAGGAAGCGCTCCTACTGCCTCAACTTCATAGGCATACGGCACCCATCCTTGTTCAAGGAAATCACCCTGATCACGTTCAATCAGTGATCCAATCATGCGGATGAGACGCGACCGCATCCAATCCCAGATAAGCCGATACCCTGTTCCAAATCTCTGCGCATATTCTGGAAACATATGATCCACGTGTGAGTTGACGATGTCGGCAAGCTGCACGGAACTTACCGCCTCGTGCGGCCACCGGTGTGTCGACAAGTCTTGATACACCTCACACAGGACCTGATGAACAAGTTCACCCCAGACACGGCTGGGAAGCTCTTTCGACAGAGGGTCTTGTACCCCTTGAACCTTTAACACCTGCATCATCCAATAGCGCATGGGGCATTGGGCATAGGTTCCCAATGCCGTCGGGGAAAATCCTCGCGAGATCAGCTCCTGCCAATGCATGCTATTGGCATCGGTGATCCCATCAAAAGCGCCGGCTTTAGTTCCGCTCCGCTCAAGATGGGCCATCACCTCCATGCCGTTCTGAAACAAACTCCACCACGGGGATTCAGTCGCGGCCATAAATTGAATGGAGCGGCCTTTAAGGATCGAGCCCAACCTGGATTCCTGAGGAGTTTTATGAGCCGCTGAAACAGACGAAATGGAGGATCGATCAAGGAGCCCCACTGGAAAGGTGATTTCGCTTTCGGCGCGTTGCGCCGCAGTACTCGCTACATGCTCCCGCAAGAAAGACGACGGGATGAGTGGGCGTCCATTCCCATCGGCCCGTTGGTAGAGGAGATAGAGATGGTCTCGTGCGGATTGTTGAAGGAGGGCGAACAACAGCGCTTCCTCATCAAAACCCATCATTTTCTCATCAATCTTATAGCCGAGACTTTCGGCCAATACCTTTCGATCTCGATCCCGCAAAAACGCATCCTCTCGCACGACCCGGGGGAACACATGATCGTTCATCCCCAACACAACAAGGGCTCTGAATGGACGCCCACGAGCGGCCATCACATCCAACACCTGAACACCCATTGGGGTTTGTCCCAGCAAAGGAAGGCAAGTGCGCTCTAAGATGGAGCGAAACAATTTCAACCATTGCCCCCATGTCACCTGTTGATCGATCCGATCAAGTTGTTGCAATGAACTGATCGCCTGTTTAAACCCGTTCATCAGACATTCGCGTCGCGCATCGTGTCCTTCATCCCGGGCAAAAGACGAATGATCAGTCGGACCCCACAGGTGCTTTTCAACAAGACATTGAAACGCCTGTGTTAACTCACCAATTGAACCTACGGCAGGAAGTGCCTGGCAATCGGCGATCAAAGCGCCCACGATTTCGGCCAACATGCGCAACGACTCCGAGGCCTGCTCCAGAGATACGCCACTCGATGGCTGCCAGGCTTGAATGGCGGCGGAATCCTTTGCCACCTGGCCAAGCCGCAACCAATCTTCCTGGCCTCCTATGATGCGAAAATGATGGACGGCTTGAACCCATAGATGTGCAGGTGCCGAAAATAACGGCTCCGAATTTGTCACGCCCCGATACGATGGAGAGGTCACCACATCCAAGACGTTTCGCCAGCCAAATAGCTCCTCACGCAATCCAGCCAGCATCCACCACACCTTCGCCACCGGCTCTTCCAACATTGGCCGGGTTACTGTCGTGGCAAAAGGGATTCGATGCGCTTCGAAGATTCTGGGGAAATATGGGAGATACGGCTCGAGGTTCCGAGCGACGACCCCGATTTCATGCCAGGCATAGCCCGTCTCTTCTACATGCTGCACAATGGCTTTGCAGGTAAAGGTGAGCTCTCCTTCCGGCCCTACGGCATTCACCACTTGCACCTGAGGGTTCCAGCCTTTGGTTGATTCCGGTGGTGAGGATTCAACGCTGCCTTGAATCGAATGATGTACCACACCCGCTTTCAATAGATGCCGGTCCAAGAATCGTTGCGCAAATTGAGACGCGTCTGCCTTGAAGAGAGGAAAAAAGACCGTCACGGCAGTCGCCCGCGCCACTTCTTCTAATAAGGACAACTGCACCTGCGTAATATCGTAAAACCCGTAATAGAGAACCGAGGACAGTTTGCCAATGAAGGGAGAATGCGCCATCCAAGGAATGATCGAATGGGTGAGATCATCAGGTAACCCCACGCCAAGCTGCTCACTCCAAGCCTGAAGCATGGCATGCAGTCCCAACACGCCTTGCAAACGTTCAGTCGCCGCCTCGTCAAAGAGACCTTCTTCTAATCCACGAAGTACGACATTCGGTTCAACCTGAGCTTCCTGCAAATCCTGAATCGTCCGCCACAGGGTAGGCAAGAGGCCTGACGATTCGGTACGCAAGGCAAAGGGATTGGAGGCAGACGAATCCTGCCGCAAGATGTTAGACAAGGCATATTCGTAAAAGAAGTCTCCAACAAGTACGAGGGAGGAGACCGGTGCTCCAGACGGACTGACTGCCCGCCGTTCAGCATCTAAACGAAGCGCAAATTGATGGAAGGTCAAAAAATGGACGTTGAACAACACGCACCCATGCTCAACACATAAAAGCCACTGAAGACGTCGCCGCAACGACTCCGAAGGGACGACAATGGCAAAAGGAGTTCGAGCGTCAGCAGCTTTGATCTGCTGAACGGTTTCAACAAGCTTCGATTCTAAATGAGGATGAAAGGGACCGCTGAGGAGGGTAAACATTAAGTCCGTGACCTTATCAAACTGACCACGGTGGGAGGTAATAGAGAAACGATAGGGAAATTATCCCGTTTCGGGGCCGATTAATTCACCATTACAATCAGGGCAAAGCCAATCGCCATCAATGAAAGCCATCGGATCGCCACAAAACGAACATTCTGGGGGAGGACCGGAATCAATCTTAGGAATGACCGGCAGTTCAATATCTAATTCGCATTCGTCGTCATCGTCATCATACATAGAGCATGTATCCTATTCTTCCTCATCCGTCTTTTTCGGTTTCGCCTTAGTTTTAATCGCTTTTTCCGCACTTTCCCGCGGCGGCACTCCAATAAAGGTCAAACGCCCATTTATAATCGTGGCCGGCACGGCCCGGATTGAATGGCGCTCCGCCAACTCTTGCCCAGGCTCTGAAGAAATATCGATTTCCCGATAGGAAAAACTATATTTGATTTTCATGCCTTTCCACAGCGTCTTTGCGGAAGGACAGGCTGAACAGCTTTTCGACACCAACAACGTCACATTCGCCATAACTTCTCACTCCCTTTCACTCAATAAGATAGAACGTCATGTTAGCATCGAAGAAAAGAGGCGAGCAAGGGAAGAGAAAGGCTCTGGGAGTGTTGAATAATAATGATTGCCAGGGGCAAAAGCCTCACAGACTCGTCTGGGATGCCTACGGCTTCTGGTCGGTTCCAAAAAGCATGCCCTGAGCCTGACTAAGGGTCCATCCAGCAAGGCCACGAAAGGCTTCGCGTATCCCGAAGATGACAACCCTAGTTTCAGGCGTGGAGCGCACTTCCGGTACGGGAGCACCGGAAAGTGGCGACCTGCCTGCGCGAAGCCGCTCCCGGCCTTCGTAGCCACTTCGGCGGAGTAGGCCCGGCGAAGGCAGGGAACGTCGCTGGTGGATTTTTTCAACAGACCCGCTCTGAATCAAACAAAGAATCAGATTCGAAGGAGCAGACAAACCCTGAAAGGAAATACTTGAATTCAAGGTTTTAGAATATGGGATAAAACGATGCGATCTTGTGTGGCTGATATAACTTGAGGCCGAAGGTGGAATGCGTTCGGGCTTCTCGTCCCTTTTCCTCATCAGCATCCGTCCCGAAATAATAGGCATGAATTCGGGAACATGGGAGCTGCGGCGTTCATAAGGACGACGGCACTCGAATGATCCTTAATTTGTACCTCTGAATACCCCACAGTTTAATTACAGGGATAGTGTATTGAATACGGATTTTTGTGGAGGATCTTGGAATTCCCTGATTGTTCAAAATTGCATTCCCGTTTCTTTAATTAAAGAAATCAGACCCGGTCATAGTCGAACGCTGATCAAGGGGTCGGCTTGGGGATTGCTGCCATCCCGTGCCCCGACCAGGCAGTCCCTTCAAGGGAAATACCAGCAAACAAGTCTTTCGCCTTAGAAAAGATAATAAATCAGTACTCAAATTTGAGGCCGTTGATTCCTCAAATACCTCTCCCAGGTCAGCTTTTGGCATTTTTTCTATTAACTCTGATGATAGGAAGCCAGCGCCCCACTTGCGTGCGGTATTCGTCATAGGAGGCTTTAAAGACCTTCTGGAGATGCGGTTCTTCATAGAATACGACGAGCAAATGAATGCATAGCCCAACCGAAAGACCATAGAGGAGAAGGGGAATGGAAGGAAAGAGGACTACCCAGCCGAAGATGAGAGTGAGGACGCCTCCATACATCGGGTTTCGCATGTAGTGGTAGAGGCCCTGAACGACCAGGTGTGTTGGTGCATCAAACGGTGCAGGAGTCCCTTGGCCAAAGGTTGCGAAATCCCAAATACACCAGAAATAAACTGCGCCTCCGAGGAGGAAAAGAGCCAAGGATAGGAATTGCCAGATCCCGGAATAAGCTGACTGTTCGGCCACGAGGAGCCAAGGCACGTAAATCGCCACCGTACAAGGAACGACGAGAGTATAGGCGAGATTCTTGAGCCACAACACCCTAGCTATACTCCCGAGTGGTTGTACAGATGAGCTATGCAGGGAAGGCAGAGGCTCATTCGGTAGTATGGCAATTGCCTATGCATAGTCTGCCCAAAAGCGTGTGGTCCAGAATCATGACCTTTGTCGATAACTCACTTTGGCTCGGTTTCTCGCGTCCATCCTTTTTCCTGTAAACATTCCTCAACATCGTGTCGAGCCTGTTGATTGGCCGATTGAGAGGCAATGCCTTATCCAACCCCTGGCTAACCCATGGTGCTACGCGATAGGGCTAACCCAGTTGGAGACATAAGCATTTCATTATGACAAGCAACCTTATCAACCTCAAAATCCGCTTGGGTGGCGCCGGGCTTAACATACCGTACCTCGGCGCATCCCAACAGGAGCAAACTGACGACGGTCAGCACGACCCATGATCTCATAAGCTGTCCTCCGTTTTTTGTGGGTTCATCAAATTTTTTCCGTGTATTTACCCAATACCGATGAGTTTTTGCTAGACGGTGCGACTTGATGATTCCTCCACTTTGTCAGGAGTTTGATTCCGAAGAGGGAATGTTGAAAACAAAGGGCCCATCTTTCAGGATGGGATAAGCAAGGCGGCGTTCCCTGTCTTCGCCGAAGCGGCTTCGCGCAGACAGGTCGCCATTATGCCGTGCTCACATACCTACTGTAGGCTCCGCGCGTCCACATGGCTGCGGCCTTCCCCTTCTGGCCACAGAGTCGGCATCTCCAAATAAGTGACGAGGCTACGTCTAGGTTCCCGTGCGCTAGGCCTGCAGCTTTGCCCATGGGAAACTCCAACCCAGGATTACTCCGACACTGCTTCCCGGTGCTAGAAAGATGTACGAAAAACTCCTTTCGCGGGACTTTAACCCACTAGACACACCCCCGATAACGGCATACGGTCAGGTCTTGCAATCACGCAATCCGCTTTCACTCAACTATCCCAAAGCGTACCCATCCGCTGTCATATTACAAGACTTGATCCCAAGCATGTCTTCACCGGCTCAAACGGAACTCCGGGTACCAAGTTACGCGGAATATCAAGTTTCAATGCAGGAGGTACAGCTAGAAAAACCGTTGAGAAGAGACTACAAAAGTTGCGAGCTTTTTTACCTTTTTCCTAATCTCGTTTGCCAGGGTCCAGTTCGATGATGCCTTTGCGAATGGCCAGAATGGCGGCTTGGGTCCGATCGTAGGCGTGGAGTTTATGGAAAATATTCCGAACGTGATTTTTGACGGTTTTCTCGCTCAGATCCAACACATTGGCAATTTCTTTGTTCGTTTTGCCATCCGCGACTAACTGCAAAACCGTAATCTCTCGTTCGGTGAGATCATGCTCTAAAATTCCCTTTTTCCTCCCTTTGCCTTCAGAGAGTAAGGAAAATTCCGCCAAAATCTTACTGGCGACGGATGGATGGATGAGCGACTCGCCTCTCGCAATGGTCCGAATCGCGGCAATAATCTGCGCCGAGTCGCAATCTTTGAGAAGATACCCCGTTGCACCAGCGCGCACGAGGTCGAAAATATATTGCTGTTCCTCATACATGGTAAGGGCTACGACCCCAATATGCGGGAACTCGCGTTTGATAATACGTGTGGCTTCAATCCCCGTCATCCCCGGCATACTCACATCCATGAGAATGACATCCGGCAAAAGGAGTCGAGTCTGCTCGACCGCCTCTCCGCCATCTTTGGCTTCTCCAACCACTTGAATGTCGTCCTTTGTTTCGAGAATGGCCGACAGTCCTTCACGCACCACACGATGATCATCGACTATTAAGACTTTAGTTTTTTTTGGCATATCTGATGTTCTCCTTTGTGGCGAGCGGAATGGTGATTTCAACGGTTGTACCGGTTCGAGGCTTTGAGATCCACTGAACGTCACCCCCCAACATCCGTGCACGTTCCTTCATACTTCTCACTCCAAAATGATCCCATTTCTCTGGATTCTGGCTTTCCTTCTGTACATCAAATCCTTGCCCATTATCTGACACCTTGGCTTCTAACAGATCCGTCTTGAGATGCACGTGGACGGCCACTTTTGTGGCTTTGGCATGCTTAACGACATTACTCAAGGCTTCCTGCACCATCCGGAAGACAAATACTTTGGCTTTAGGATCAAGTTGCGATTCGTCTCCTTGTCCCTCAAAGGTCGTGCCAATCCGATGTTCCCGCTCATACAACGTCAGATAATTCGACAGGGCCGGGATGAGCGCCAAGTGGTCATATTGCCCCGGACGGAGATTATACACCACCTCCCGCGCTTCCTGAATTGCATGCTTTAATTCCCCTTTGGTTTGATTCATCATGGTCAATCCTTTGTTGGGATCTTCGGATACCAGTTCCCGTACCCGTTCCATCTTAAGATTGACTCCCACTAAGGTTTGCACTAATCCATCATGAATTTCGCAGGCGATGCGCGTCCGTTCTTCATCCACGGCCCCTTCGGCCTCTTCCTTCACATACAGGCGAAAGAGCGATTGATAGCGAGTCAACGTGCTTTCGATTTCGGCTGAGGCACGAATTCGAGCCTCAATGAGTTGCCACATAAATTTGGCACTTGCCCCGCCAACGAGCGCTAAGTGCGGCGCTTGGACGTCCAAGAGCTTTTGTTCCACTTCGGGATTGCCTGTCACGTCAATGACGAGATCGACATCTTTCATTTTCAAAAGATCTTGATAACGGCGTAGAACAGGGATCCCCAGTTTTTTCGCCAGACGGACGCCCCGGGTTATCGGTCGAGTTTCCGCCACGCCCACGACGGTGACGAGTGGGTCTTCCGCAAAAATTTCCATGAGGGCGGTTCCTCCATGCCCCGCTCCGATGATGGCCACGCGGCTTGCCGTTACACCTTTTGAGTTTCGACTAGCCGATTGCTTTCGAGGAGATGGAGGGCGTTTGGAGGGCTTGGAAGATTTGAGAGTTGGCATGAATACACACGCGCAATGATTGAATGGATTGGAGGACCTTCCGGAGGAAGCAAGAAACCTCTTCTTGTGCAGAAGAGAATGGAATACCTCGTTCGAAAACTCAGGTCAGGTCTTAGGCCAATTGGCCGTAACCCTTGTTACGAACGCCCTGATTCATGCGTCAACGCACGAATCGTATCCATGAATTGATCGATATCTTTAAATTCACGGTACACCGAAGCAAACCGCACATAGGCCACTGGATCCAATTCTTGTAAGGCCCGCATGACCTCTTCCCCAACCGTCCGGCTGGGCACTTCGGTTTCCCCTAAGTCTTGAATCCGTTTCTCGATCCGATCCGTCGCCGCACCTAAAGCCCCGATACTCACCGGTCGTTTCTCACACGCCTTCTTGAGTCCAGCGAGGATTTTGGCTCGATCAAATGGCTCACGCCGGTTATCTTTTTTGACCACCATGGGGAGATTTTCTTCAATGCGTTCATACGTGGTAAACCGCCGCTTACAGCCTAAACATTCACGACGACGACGAATGACTTCGCCTTCTCGTGCAGTCCGTGAGTCAATGACTTTATCCTCGAGTTTGTCACAGAACGGACATTTCACGGAAGCGCGTCTTTCGGTTGGGAGGGAATCGTTGAGGAAGACTTAGTACGGATAAAAGATGGGAAAACGAGCACATAGGTTTTTGACTTCCCGTAGAATGCGTTTTTGAAGCGCTGTATCTTGGGCATGTTGGATGATGTCATCCGCCCATACCACAATTTGCTCCATCTCAGCTTCTCGCATTCCACGAGTGGAGACCGTGGGCGTACCAATTCGAATCCCACTGGCTACCATTGGTGGCTTCTCATCAAAGGGCACCGCATTTTTATTGACGACAATACCCGAGGCATTCAAAGCCGCTTCGGCCTCTTTGCCTGTGACATTTTTGGAGTTCAAATTGAGCAAAAAGAGGTGAGTCTCCGTTCCGCCAGAAACCACCTGGTATCCGCGTTTCAAGAATCCTTCTGCCAAGATTTTGGCATTGGCCAACACTTGTTTCTGATACGTGGTAAACCCAGGAGCCAGGGCTTCCTTAAATGCCACGGCTTTAGCCGCGATCACATGCATGAGGGGCCCACCCTGAATGCCTGGAAAAATCATTTTATCCACGGCTTTGGCATGTTCTTCCTTGCACATGATCATGCCCGAGCGTGGTCCTCGTAAAGTCTTATGCGTCGTCGTCGTCACAAAATCGGCATAGGGTACGGGACTGGGATGCAGCCCCGTCGCAACTAACCCCGCAATATGGGCAATATCCACTAACAAATAGGCTCCAATGGATTTGGCGATGGCCTGGAAACGAGGGAAGTCGAGAATCTTGGCATAGGCGCTGGCCCCGACCACGAGCATCCGAGGACGAACTTCCTTCGCCTGCCGTTCAACGGCATCATAATCAATGGCTTCGGACTCTCGATCCACGCCATAGGTCATTGACTGGAAAATTTTCCCGGAAAAATTGACGCGGCTACCATGGGTTAGATGACCACCATGTGCCAAATCCATCCCCATGATCGTATCCCCAGCTTTGAGAACAGACAGGTATGCCGCCATATTGGCTTGTGAGCCAGAATGCGGCTGAACATTGACGTGCTCACAACCAAAGAGTTCTTTGGCACGGGCAATGGCCAGCTCTTCTACCACATCGACAAACTGGCAGCCTCCGTAATACCGTTTGCCAGGATAGCCTTCAGCATATTTATTGGTCATTAAACAGCCTTGGGCACCCAAGACGGCAGGACTGGCATAATTTTCTGACGCGATCAGAACCAAATTTTCCCGTTGCCGCTTTTCTTCAGAGCGAATGGCCGCATACACCTCATAATCGGTGTCGCGAATCGCTTTCAGAGTCCCGACGGAATGACGCATTGGTTATTCGGCTTCTGTCGCTTCGGCTGTGGCTACTTCGGAGGCTGGGGCTTCGGCTACCACCTCTTCTCCGGCCTGCTTCACGACTGTGACTTGAATTTTTGTCACGACCTCCCGATGCAGCTTAATGGCAACAGGAAACGTGCCCAATTCTTTTAGAGGGTGTGGCAATTGAATTTTGCGACGGTCCACCGTCATGCCCTGGGCAGCCAATTGCTCTGCAATATCCTTTGAGGTCACCGAGCCAAACAATTTATTGTCTTTCCCGGTTTGAACTTCAAAGGTCAATGAAACATTGGACATTTGCTTTCCAATATCCCCTAAGGCTTCGATTTCTTTCTTTGCCTTTTGATCGATTTGCCGCTTCAGATGCTGCAATAATTTAACTTGCCGTTCTTCTGCCAGCACCGCTTTTTTACGCGGCAACAGAAAGTTCCGGCCATACCCATCTGCCACGGTTAATACATCGCCCAAATACCCCAAACCTTCGACATTTTCCTGCAAAATCACCTTCATAGATAGCTCTCCTTAGCCTAGCGAATAAGGGAGACATCTTAAGACCGGTGCTGGAAAAAGTCAATTGAATGGCCCTGTTGCTTCGCATATATAATAGATAGCGATGCCAGGATGGGTTGAGAAAACGCCAGCCGAGTCAGCTTTAAGGTTGCCCATTTTCAGGATGGCCCTGAGATGCCGTATACTGACCTAACCAGAAGGAATAGTTAAATATTTCCACGTAGAAATAGGCGTCTTGTCGCAGCATGATTTCACAAACCATATGGAGAACGTTGATTATCATGTTGTTGGTGATAGCGCCGCTTCCAACCATGGCCAAGGAAGAAACCACCAGCAGCCCACCAGGACCGGAACCGTTTACGGACCTCAATCTTCGATTTAGCAATCGCTCACTGAGGCCCCCTGAGAACCTCATTGTCCAAACCATTCCCCTGACCGGCCTCTCGGTCGCCTCTCCCTTTGTGGCGCCAGCTCCACAAGCCGTTATTTTTGAAGACGACCAACGGCAACGTCTAGCGATTCTGTCTACCGACAAGGCCGGGCATCTCACCCTCTTTCTGCTGGAACCACTCCCTCTTGATCCCAAGCTACCCAGCCTGGTTCAATGTGGGAATGATCGTGGCTGTCAGACAGATCGAACGCCCCTGACTGGCGGCCTCGGATGTTTAGCCGTTTGCCTCAAGGAAGTTCTGGAAACCGTCGCCGGCAATCCCCTCCCTCGATGAACGCATGAAACTCGACGAACTTCTCGCACAATCATCATCGCAACTTCTTGATGAACGGGAAGTGGCGATGAGCCAGGGCCTAGATGCTCCCTTAGATATCCCCCATGCTTCCCATCTCGGAAAAGTTGGTTCGCTCCATCTGTATAGCTGCGAGGTTTTGCCGGGAAGCAAAATTATTGCGGATGTTCCAATCACGCTTTTACCTGGAAACGACATGGAGGCCACGGAAGGCTATCTTCTGGGTTGGCTGAATGGCGCACTTCTGGTCCAAACCTTTGACCACGTTGGCCAAACGCTGGACCATTGCACCCTTATTCCTGACACCTCCGGCTTTTTAGAGACGGGCGCTGCACGGCTTTCCGACATGGCCACCAAACCTGACTCCTATACACTTGGGCCGGCCGAACGACTGGTACCCTGGCTTCATCCATCCCCGGGCTTGGATGCGCAACGGACCAGGGATAATATTCCGACTACGGTCCTGTCGATGTTATGGGGGGATGATCGGTCAACGCGATGGACAAAACTGACCACCCTCATCGTTGATCAAGTGCGAAAAAATAAACGTATTCTCCTGGTCGCACCCGATCATGAAACCGTGGATGCCTTAACCGGCGCGGTCGCCCGAGCGTTAAAGATGGCCGCCCTTCCCCACCGCAGCATTCTTTGTCGCTATGAACTGCCACTCAGCAAAGAAGCGGCCACCATGCCCATTTATGAACTCGGCTATGAAGCCCAGATGTATCACTTTTATGCCAAGTCGAATGCCAACAAAGTCGCCTTGCGCAAAAAATACGATCGCTTTCGAGAGCTCACGCCCATTTTGGCCTACAAACGCGACAAGCAAAAAGATCTGAACGAAGTGAAACTCTTAGAATGGCGGCTGCTCACGCAGCTCAGCGATTGGCAGGGAAAAGTGAAGGGCATCGATAAAATTCTGGTGGACTATGAAGCGTTACCGGTTTGGAAACGGATGGGCATGCAGTTCGCTGGAAAAAATGTGGAGACGTTGGCGGAATACCGCGTGATCTACGAAGGAAGAATTCACGGACTCATGCAAGAAGTTGAAGTGGCCCAAGCCCGCATCAAAGAACTCATTCCTGAAGCCACTATCCCGAAAGATCTGCGGCCGGAATACGATGTACTCAAAGAAGAAGTCAAACGCTTAGGTGGCACTAAAAAAATTCGGGAAATGCTCAGTGCGGGAGAAGGCACCAACCGCCAGGCCTTTGCGCAAAACAAACGAATCATGGCCACCACCCCTGGTCGTATCATGACCGATCCTCTTTTTCGAAAAGTGCCCTATGATCTCCTGATCGTGGAGGACGCCCCCCGCATCCCCACTCCCTTACTCCTTGCGGCAAGTGGGCTCATTCGTGAGCGCATAATTCTGAGCGGAGATACCAATGACTTAGTTCAAGGAGAACTCCCTTCTCAAACTCGCTGGCCGCACGAATTTTTGAAAACCACGCTCAGTTCCTCTGCTCAACCTACGCCCGTGGGATAATGAGATTCCTGCGCAGGCAGGAATCCAGGAAAATTGCGGACAAGTTTGAGGCGAATATCCTTCTGATCCACGATACGATTTTCACCTTTTCACCATTGATGAACGGCCCACGACCTTGACCGTTTTCCCGTAAAAGACCATAATCGCTCCCACGTGCCGAAGTGGCGGAACGGCAGACGCACCAGATTCAGGGTCTGGCGCCCTCCGGGGTGTGCGGGTTCAAATCCCGCCTTCGGCACCATTTTCTTTTTCCCGATCCACCAAACATTTCCGTGTCGCAATTCGCCCCCTCCAAATGGCGCAGATCTAGTTTTTGGTCGAACGGACCGCACCCTCCTCTTTCGAGGAATAGCCCCATCCCAGGAGATCTGGTTTCCTAACTGTATGCATTCCATGGGCAGGACCTAAGCAATTCTGCATCAAACGATCGTTACGGCGAAGGCTGGGAGAAATCCTGGCCTTTTTCGTTTGTGGCTTCCCCTAGTCCGTGCCTTCCTGCACACCACCTCGCCCCCTCCGTCGCCTTTCTCAATGTGTCATTCATCGTAGGATTTCTATCCTGAAACCTGTGAACCTTTTCCATGGCAGAACGACTCACCAGTATGACAAACAAAAAAGGTGGGACCGCTCTTCATTAAAAGGAGTAACGCTATGGACAAAGAGTATTGCGATCAAAATAAAGGAGAAAATCTCTCGCGGAAAGAAGGATGGTGGATCGGCATCCTGTCTGTCACCAGCCTGGGATTGTGGTGGGCTATTCTAACTATGGCCATATCCTGGTTATGGAAATGAACCTCGCGTGGTGGTGGCTAATGGGTGTGGTGGCCTTTTTGGTCCTCGTGGGCTACCTGTTGCAAAGCCGTCGAAACGATCAGTCTTCCCGTGGGACTTACTGTTTAAATGACCGACTCCTTCTCGATCCCCTGTTTTTTTTCGCCAACGTAGTCGCCAACAACATCCCATCTTCAAGCGTGGCTCCCGTCTCAGCTAAACTTTGACCAGTAATCTCGCCAGTCACTCCTTCCATTGCCAGCATACTTAATTCTGTGACCCCACAGGGCTCAAGCCCCCACAGTGCCCACACCATTCCCTATCTTCTGAGGCATTGTCCTTCTCGACTCCCTGGGATGTAATACCAGAATCCACAAGGTACTTTCTTAATAGGGAGCCGATGATGAGGGAGTGTGATCTGCTTTTGACTATCGGGCTGGTGTTGTTATGGGCTGTCCCCATACAGTCCGAATGCACCCTCACCCCGACGCAAGTCGTCTACCAATGGTTACATTGATATTCCAAAGACCTCACACGAGCCTTGAAGTTGGCCACTACGACTATGCGAGACGGCTTATCTCAAACCCATTGGGGGGGAGAAGAACGGCCGGCTGCTCAAGGACCTTCATTCAAGTATCTCGATGAGAAGGTGCTAGAGGAGGAGACGCAAGACGAGAATGCGTCCGTGACGGTCAAGGTGCGGCTGTTCGTGGTAATTGGGGAAGTCGTGCAGGTCGAACGTTACACGCTCATGAATGTGCAAGAGCACAGGCTCATTGATGACCAACAAATCCATGATGATCATGTGATTGGCAGGACCCTGTGATGCCTCCCCAATTTTCCTCTGGCCTATTTTTGTTTGTAAGCGGTTCCACGTCGATGGGCTGTCAGCGTGAATTTTCTTTTAAGCGAGGTGGGAAGCGTCAGGAGTGACGGAACTGTTCTTCTTCTCAGAAAAGAACCAGCCAGGTATCTTAGGTGATTTCAACGGATAAGGCTTCGCCACAGTCCAAACATCTCACACCGGTCTTGGTGCTGCACACCAATCGAATGTCACGGGCACACCCCATACAATACAAATTCCCTGGGCCATTGAAGCAAAAAAAATACGTCGGGGAAATCGTCCCCCATTTCCCGGTTTCGATGAGAGACCAGGAGCGTGTGTTAGCAAGCATGGCTTCTCGTCCTTTCTTTAGGCGTTGATTTGGTCTTCAATCTTGCTCTCTCAAAAGTCAGATGCATGGCGAGAACTCCCAGAAAGCCTGTAAGAGTTCCGATGATAAATTGTGTCCTGTCCATCCTTGCGCCCTTCTTTGTCAGTCTGTCGTTCGATGGCTGCATTGGGTTCATGGAACAGCAAACTTAATGCCATGTAATCCTTTGCCTCGGACTAACCCGTTGCAATGCGGCCAACTGATTGATTTATTGAAAGAAACAGGAAGGCTGGAGGGAAGGAAAGTGATACCCTACCCTTAAACAACGAGGTATCGGAAAGGATACACGCGCGTATTTCATTTCAAAAATGACAGGATCGGGTTGAAGTATTACAAATCATATCGACTCTCGCCGTTTTAGGAAACTGGCTGACTGATGCCCAGGAAATCAAGGAGGATCGGGTGATTGGGTGGACGAGCTAAATAGCCAGCTGATCCGGAAATAGTCTGTTGAGTAAGGCGCTGACGCCTCACAGAGTTGGGCGTTTTGTTATGCCTACTTCCATTGTTCAAATTGCCGATGCTCTCCTTATTGCTTTAATGCCTCAAGGTCCTCCTCCACTTTGCTTCATTGCGCATCAGCGCCATTTATCGTCGCCGGAATTGGGGTCGCTTCCTCACCGGACGGCAACTGGTCTTCCGGATCCAAGGTCGCCGATCGAATGCGACCCACAATATGTCCCGGAATGACGGCGGCAACTGAGATCAGTAACCTAAATTTGGGAAAGAACAAAGCGGCGTTCCCGCCCACGTAAGTACCGTATGCCGGGTACAGGATATTGTAGGCCCTCTTTTCCCCCTGAAGGTCTTGCACGGAGCGTAAGTAACTCACCGCATCACTTGTCGCCACCGCTTCACTGAATAGCGGCACGAGGGGTAAAGCGGTAAAAAATGCATATGTGCCCTTGTAAGTGCTGCTGGCGAAATCCTTGGCGTGTCCGCCTTCGTGCAACGCAACGGCCGGAATATCTGAATAGATGTTGATGGTGTGGGTATAAGGATTGTAGTTGTCGCCGCCAAAGAACCGTCCAGGGAAGATCGTGTACCAAACCGTGCTTAAGATCCCGAGCGTATAGCGCCATCCCGCTCCAACTGATTTGTTCTTGAATAATCGTTTCCACTCTCCCCCTGGGCGATATTGGTTCAGTCGCACTTTGACGT
>Ga0224496_10000283_pt1 | contig 36457 bp, 34 predicted proteins | sample SF_Jul11_sed_USG_2_FD_168127 | JGI IMG/M metagenome (GOLD analysis project Ga0224496, IMG submission 168127) | Sediment microbial communities from San Francisco Bay, California, United States - SF_Jul11_sed_USGS_8_1 | ecosystem: Environmental > Aquatic > Marine > Sediment | place: USA...
CGGACGCCGAGTCGTTGTGCAGGGAGAACCTTAGCCTGGCGCCCGGCGCCTATCAGTGGAAAGTGATCGCCGACGACGGGCGCGACGGCCAACTCGAATCGGAAGTGAGAAGCTTCGTAGTGGAGTAGAACAGTTATTTTAGAAGTCTCTTGGGCAGCCCGATAAAGTCACCCCCACCCAGCCCTCCCCCGTCAAAGGGGGAGGGTTTTAGGTTTTCGCTTCTCCGTGGGGATGACGAAGGAGGCCGGGGAGCCTGACACACCGGAGAGCGGGGGTATCTGTTGTCCAATAGTGGGTCGGCCATCGCCGCCACGCTAATGGATGCGATGGCAACCTATTCTGTGTGGCTTGGAAATGTTCGCATAATCCGTTCTTTGAATCCAAATAGAATAGGGAGCATCATTATGTCTACACGTCATACTGTCCAGACTTCCTGTAATTCGTAACTGGATGTAACAATGCAGGGCTGCGGATCTGTTGCTACACGCTCAGGACATAACCGTGGCTGCACGAGGGGACATAACTATGGGTATAGATATAAGACTCAAGCAATTTGTTCAGAATAGGTATTTTTCTGACCTCTCCGGGATGATCGCCGCCCAGCAGGAGACGATTTCCAGGCTTGAAACCAGGATCTACGGCAAGGAACGCCAACTGGCCGAGGCCGAAGGCAAGAGCAGGAATATGGAGCGGTTCCAGGGAACGATGGAACAGTACATGATCGGCATCCAGGAAACAATGCGTCAGATCGTCGATACATCGGTGGAGCAGATACGCAATGTCGATCTGATGTCAGACAATTTCAACTCGCTAATCGGCGATATAGAGCGGGTGACCTCCTCCATAACGGAAATGCACGATTCCTTCGGGCAAGTGGTGGAGGGGGCCAAAATGGTGGTGGAAATGGCCAAGGAAAGCTCCGAGCGATGCGACGCCGGGGAAGGGGGGATGGATGCTGCTTCAAAAGCCATGGATCGGCTTAAATCTAGCGTTGGAGAAATAACCGGGATACTGGAGCAGATCAAGAAAATCGCAGCCAGCACAAATCTGCTGGCGCTCAACGCCGTGATCGAGGCGGCCAGCGCGGGCGAAGCGGGGAGGGGATTTTCCGTAGTCGCCGCCGAAGTCAAGAACCTGGCGAAGGAGTCGGCCTTGCGAGCCGAGGAGATCCGCGGCAAGGTTATGAACCTGGAGCAGGCCACGAAGGATGTGTACCGGATGGTGAAAAGCTCCACCGATGGCCCGTCCAAGGAGGGGGCCGACCTGGAATCGGCGGTGGAGATATTCGCCCACTTGGGCAGGGCGGCGCACAGCACTTCCAGATACAGCCAGAAGATATTGACCGAGATGGAGGAGCAGATATTCATCTCAAGGGGAGTGGTGGACTATATCGGTGAATTGGGCAAGTCTGTGAATAAAGTCGGTGAAAAAACCGGGCGATTCGTAGTGGAGGCGGTTTCCCTGGGATCCATGGCCAGAAGCGCGCTTCTGATGTTCAAAGAGATCGACAAGAGGGAAAAAAGCGCCGCCGACCTCCTGGAGGAGGCTAAATTTGGCCATCGTTCCTGGATGATTATTGTCCGGGGATGGCTTCTGGATCCGGCCACGGTGTATGAGCCAAGAAAGATTGTCTCCCATGATAAATGCGCCATAGCCTCTTTGCGTTCCCATCCAAAGCTCGCCTCTGTGAGCTTCGATTCGATAGACTCCCCCAATGGGGCGCACAGGGCCTTGCACACCCAGGTAGTGGAAATTGCCAGGCTGCTGGAGCCGATCAAACAAAACCCATCCATGCCGGAGGAAGCAAAAGCCGAAAAACTCTCCGAGGGGCAAAAAATGTACAAGAGGCTTTGGCTATATTCGGACCAGACCGTAAGGTTCCTCAATGCGTTGGCCGAGGAGCGGATGGATCTGGATTAAAACTGCCTCCTCGACACGCCGAAATTAACTTATCCAATTTTCGTGACAACAAATTATTGGCGTATTGAAGCACCTTCCATATCTCTGGCGATAACGCGAGGGGGGCGGTTTCCAGAATGGAGGCTTTTAAAAGCAAAAAAGAGGCGGAAAAGCCATACCTGACGCTGTTGGGGTTGTCCGATGATGCCGTCTATTTTCTGCGCAAAACAGGGGTAACCTCCTGGCTTGACCACTAACTCTCACCAGCGTTGCCATGCCGAAGCGCCACCACATATAACTACAATTCAAACTAACAAGTTGCAAATCATCCATCCTGCCTGTAACCTTTGATCCTGTCGTGCATCAAATATTGGTAGGTTCGTGCGCTCCGGAAGGGAGTGCTTCTGGGTAAACAACGAGAGGAAACAACATGAGCCAGAGCATAAACAAGATTCTTTTCATAGTCACCACCGAGGATGAGGAAACGTTTCGGGCAAGCATGCTCAACGCCTCCAACCTTCTGGCCTCCGATGTAGCGGTCAAGTTTTTCATCAGCCAGAAAGCGTGCCACTTTTTCACAAAAAAATTCCATGAAACCGCTCCGGAAGGGGATACCACGGTAAAGGGGAGGTTGACAGGGGCGCTTAAACTGGGCGCTGAAATAATCGTGTGCCGCACCGCCATCAGCAACTATGGGATAGCGCCGGAGGAGATAATCGACAGTGTGGATCCGACCAAGGGGTGGATGGATATCGTGGACGATCATATCGACCCATCGGTGAAGGTGGTCTGGGTAGGGTAGGGGGGCGACAGAACCTGGCTCATAATTTCCGCTTTGGGCGCCAAACCGGACATTTGGCTGTCACACACCGGCCCGCGGGCTGTTATATTGTTGCTAAACTATAACCAAACGTGGGATTTTTTATCTTTTGGTGATAAGGATAGAACCGATGAAAACAAGGGAAAAAAAGCTATCTTTCGATCCGAAGGCCTTCCTGAATCTAAAGTGTCCGCTATGCGACACAGTATTGTTGCGCAAAAGAGTAACGACGGCAGGTACGTGGATTCAAGTCGCCATGGGGGTGTTGCTGATTCCGGTTCTGGTGGGGTTCTACATCATTTACAGGGCCTTGAAGGGGCGCAACGAGGTCTATTCCTGCCCCTCCTGCGGCAGGACCAACTGACACCGCAAGGTCAATCCCCGAAAATATAATCACTTTCAGGGCCGCGACGCACGATGGTGGCCTTGCCGAATTTCTCGTCGTCGGTGTTTGGGTGGTCCGCGTTGTAGTGCAGCCCGCGCGACTCCTTCCTGGCGATGGCGCATTCGATGATCAACCGGGCGCATTCGGCCAGGTTGCGCAGCTCCAGTAGATCCGGTGTCACCACGAAATCCCAGTAGTATTCATCTATTTCATGGCGGATAAGCTCCATCCGCCGCCGGGCCCTGGCCAGACGCTTGTCCGTGCGCACGATCCCAACGTAGTTCCACATCAGCTCACGGATTTCGTTCCACATATGGCTGATCACCACCTGCTCGTCCGCATCCACGGCCCCACCCGGATCCCAGGGAGGGATCGGCGGCTCATTATCGGTGGGTGGCTGGGAGGAGCCCCACTTTGTTGCTGATTCCGCAGCAAACCCGGCGAAGACAACCGCGTCCAGAAGCGAGTTGCTGGCCAGCCGGTTTGCCCCATGCACCCCGGTATGCGCGCATTCCCCCACGGCGAAAAGCCCAGGCAGGCTAGTCTGGGCGCCGGTGTCCACATGCACTCCGCCGCACATGTAATGGGCCGCCGGCACCACGGGGATCATTTGCCTGGTCGGGTCGAAGCCGAATCGCAGACAGGCCCGGTGGATGGATGGGAACCTTTCAGGAAAGAGGTTGGCGTCCACCATGGTGGTGTCCAGAAAGACGCAGTCGTCCCCTGATTTTTTCATTTCCATGTCGATGGCGCGGGCTACCACGTCCCTTGGCGCCAGCGAGCCGAGTTCATGGTAGTTTTCCATAAAATCGGTTCCATCGGCCAGCTTCAGCCGGGCGCCCTCGCCGCGCACAGCCTCGGAGATGAGGAAAGACTTGGCGTCCGGGTGGTAAAGGCATGTCGGGTGGAACTGGAAGAACTCCATATTGGCGATATGCGCTCCGGCTCGGAATGCCAGGGCTACGCCGTCGCCGCTGGCGATGTCCGGATTGGAAGTATACAAGTAGACCTTACCCGCGCCGCCGGTGGCCAGGATCACCGCTGTGGCGCGGAAAGGCTCGATTTTTCCAGAAACCGTGTCCATGATGTAAGCCCCAACGATCCTTTCCCTCCCCTGGTCCCCCAGCATTCGGGAAGATACCAGCTCCACGGCCATGTGGTTCTCAAAGATCGAAATCAGCTTGAGGCCTTTGGTCCTTTCGATCAAGGCCTGCTCAATCTCGGCCCCGGTCAGATCCTTTGCGTGGGCTACCCGCCGATGGGAGTGGCCCCCTTCGCGCCCCAGGTCCAGGCCTCCCTCCAGGTTTGTTGAAAACCGCACACCGAAGTCGGCCAGTTCTCTTATGGCCGCCGGTCCGCGTTCCACCAGCAAGCGGACGGCCTTCTGGTCACACAGGCCCCCGCCGACGCGTATGGTGTCCTCCAGGTGGGAGTCGAAGGAGTCGGCGTCACCCAAAACGGCGGCGATGCCACCCTGGGCCTTGTTGGTGTTAGAGTCGGCCAGACTTTTTTTGGTGACCACAGCCACCTGGGCGCCCACTTCCGCCAGTTTGATGGCGCAGGAGAGCCCGGCCATCCCGGAGCCTATGATGAGAAACTGGGTGTCCATGGATTAAATGCTACCGATGGCGGCCCAGCCGCCAAAAGAGAGCCGCAGCAGGCATGGCTGCGAAAGGGGTATTTACAGCTCTGTCCGGAATTCGAAATTATACGAACCTATGGAAAACTTGTCACCGTTATTCAGTTCCTTACGGTCGACATTTTTATTGTCGAACTTCACCCGGGCCATCCCCCCCTTGAAGATGATCTCGTATTTGGAGCCGGACCTTTTGATGGTGGCGGCGATTTTGCCAATGGTTATCCCTTTGATCTGAATTTCAGCGTCGTCGCCCGAGCCGATATTAACGATACCCTTGCTCAGCTCGGCGACCTTGGGTGCGCCGGAGGTCTGGTGCAAGAAGAGCTTGGCGGCGGGGCCAGCTGGGGCGGTTTTCCCTTCGGAGGCCACTTCCTGGGCAAGCATCGACTTCATCTTCGACGTGTCGATCATCATGGTTTTCCCGCTCATGTCGTCCTCTTCATCAAAACCCATGCCGCCGGACTCCTCCGGATTGTCGAAGGTGAAGGTAAATCGGCCTATCCTGATGACATCGCCGGAGGAAAGCTCCTGGGTAGTGATCTGGGCCTCGTTGATGAAGGTGCCATTGGTACTGTCCAGATCGTGGGCTATGTACCTGTTACCAAGCTTCTCGATCTTCAGGTGCTTGGCCGATATGGCGGGATTCTTCAGGATGATGTCGCCCTTCTCCCGGCCGATGATGATGGTTTTATTGATGTCGACTTCTTTTAAAACCTTTTCCTTTGTGGCTATTGTCAGCTTTGCCATTGCACTCTTTATTCTGGTTTAAATAAAACTGAGTTTATATACCATGACGTTCATATGTCAATCAATACCTATTTTCCGATACCTTTTAAAGTCCGCGGGACGCTCATTTGGAACCAAGCATCCCCTGGACCAGCTTCTTTACATCGGCGGCGTATTTTTCACCCGCCTGGGCCACTGCCTCGTGGGTCAGCACCCGACTTTTCATCGACGCTGTATCGTTGGCTATCAGCGCCAGGGCAGTCACCGGGATTCCCACTCCAGCCGCCGCCAGCGCTTCAGGAATCACGGACATACACACTGCGTCCGCTCCCATGGTCCGCAGCCAGCTCCTCTCGGCCGGCGTCTCGTACACCGGCCCGCGCACACCCGCCAAAACTCCCTCCTGACGGATGACTCTGATTCTACGGCAAATCCGCTCCGATTGGGTAATCATTTTTTCATCATACACGGCAGACAAGTCCACAAAGGGGGATGGATCGGAATTAGGGTTTTCCCCGAAAAAAGGATTGTCTCCCATGAGGTTAATATGATCCCTCACCAACATCACATCTCCGGCCCGGTATTTTGGATTCAGGCCGCCGGCTGATGTGGTCAGGATCAGGTATTCCACACCCAGCGACATAAAGACTCTCAGCGGCAACACCACATCCGCCATCGACATGGTCTCGTAAAAATGAAGCCTCCCTTCACAAAATAGAGTAGGTGTACCCCCCACCATGCCGACCCGCACGCGGCCTGGATGGCCCTCGGCCGAAGGCTGCTTGAATCCGGGAATCTTCGAAAACTCTATCGGTTCCCCTTCCGCCAGTTCCGCCACGGGGTAGAGCCCGGAGCCGAGGATCACCGCCACCTTGGGTCTGACCTCCAGATGCCTTTTCAGGTATGTCACCGCCCTTCGGTTTTTTGTCACCAGGGACCCCAGGTTAATCGTTCGCTCTCCCGCCTTAAAAGGTGAATTGTACTCGTCCAGATCCACCACCGCCGGCCCGGGGCCCTCCCCACCACGTATAGACCTGGTAGGCAGGCGCTTTTTGGGCGACTTCTCGTCCGTCAGCCTCACCTTCAGCTGAGTTCCATCGGGCAGGGACTTGATCTCGTATTTATCCTCATCCCATCGTTCGGTTTTTCCGACGGGTCCCGCAGTCGGGCGCCTGTCGCGATTTCCAGTTATTTCCCTGCTCCGGGACACAGGTGGCTTGGACACAGGTGTTCTGGACATGGGCGCTCTCACGGGAGCCGCTTTTTTCCCCCTTCTTGGCTGCCTGGCGGGTGGAGGCTCCGGCGCGGGAGACTTTTGCTCAGGCGTGGTTTCAGCAGGAGCCGGGGCTTCCACTTTTCTGCGGCGCAGGGTTGTTGGCCTGGTTAGTGCGCGTTTGGCGGTTCTCGATTTGCGCTTGGCTCCGGTCTCCCCGGCATCAGTCTCCTGCGTCTCTGGAGTACTCAATGTATTTTTTCTGTTGTTGTCTTCAGTGTCAGGCATCAGATTCGTTGGTCTGCTCGTTCCGGCGGCTGCTCGCGGAGCCAGGCGCCGCGGAAAGTCGTTTCACTCTCTCGCCAGGGCCGCCGTTAATTGTTTTTAAAGTTCCGCTATTTTACCCCAAAGCGGCTTCACAGTGACGGACAATAATTCCATTTGATCTCATTTCATGATAAAAGCCTAAATGGTCGGCCAGACTACTGGGCCTGGATTCAGGGAAGTCATTCTCATAAAGGCGATAATTATAAATGGATAGTAATTCAGGCATCCACGATGAAAGGGCGCCAGGCTGGGTCCATTATGCCGCCGCTGCCTTTGGCGGGACCGGGATGGCCCTCACCTATCCTGATTATGGGCTGTGGCCGTTGGCCTGGTTCTCGGTCGCTCCCTTTCTGTTCACCCTGCGGGGGAGGGCGCCGCATCACGGGGCCTGGCTCGGCTTCCTGTTTGGGCTCTTTTATTTCGGCCCCACACTTACATGGCTGTCGAACACCATGACCAACTACGGTCATATGTCGGTCTGGCTGGCGGCGCTGGTGAACGCTCTGGCAGTGGTGATCATCTCCTTGTTTACCGCCTTTTTCGGGTGGCTTACAGCCTGGATTGGCCGTAAGACCAGCGGCGACATGGCCCTGCTCTGCGCTCCCGTCATGTGGGTGGCGGTGGAGCTTCTGCGCAGTCACTTGCCCATTCTGGCGTTTCCCTGGGCCAGGATCGCCGATGGCCAATATCTGTTCCTCATGTTTATACAGATAGCGGATTTTTGCGGTGAAGAGGGAGCTGGATTCCTGATTATGTTTGTCAACGCCGCATGGGCAGCCATGATCTGGTGGATGGTGGATAAAAGCCGCCGTTTCCCCATCCGGTTGGCCGCCATGGCGCTTATTCTTTTCACTTCCTCCATGGTCTATGGTCAGGCCAGGCTGGCGCAAAGCGAAAAAATAAAAGGCGAGCCTGTGCCGGTGGCGCTGCTGCAGGGGAACATCGACCAGGCCCGCAAGTGGGAGCGGGAGTACCAGCGGGAGCAGGTGAAGATGTATATCGACATGACGTTGAAAGCCTCCGCAAATGGCGCCAGGCTGGTGGTCTGGCCGGAGGCGGCCGCCACTTTCTATTTCGGCAAGGATCCCTATTACGACGGGCTGATGAAACAGGTGGCGCAAATGGCCAAGGTGACCATGCTCTTCGGCGCGGTGGACGACGGAGTGAGGGATGGGAAGCGGATATCGTTCAACAGCGCCTGGATTCTAGACATGAGCGGGCATGCCGAAAAATACGACAAGGTGCGCCTGGCGCCCTTCGGTGAATTCGTGCCCCTGCCAAAGCTGCTTTTTTTCGTCCACCAGATTGCCCACTCCATAGGTGATGTCACCCCGGGCGAGCAGGTTCACACCCTCGACGGCGGCGGCCTGCGGCTGGGTCCACAGATATGCTTCGAGATTATCTTTCCACAATACAGCGCCCAGTTGGCGGCCATGGGCGCCGGAGCCATAGTCACCATCACCAACGATTCCTGGTTCGGCATGTCGCCAGCGTCGCGCCAGAGCATGTCGATGGCGGTTTTTCGCGCCGTGGAGAACAGGATCCCGATGCTAAGGGCAGCCCAGTCGGGTGTATCCGCCATAATCGGCCCGGATGGGAGAATAACCGCTCAAACGCCTCTGTTCGTCAAGACCACTCTTTACGGCTCGTACATCCCCCGAACAGGCCCACCCACTTTCTATAGTCTTTATGGTTGGCTGGTCCCATGGTTTTTTGCCCTCGGCGGAGTCGCCATACTTGTGTGGGCCTACTTTGGCGCAAGGCGCTCCAAGGTCTCGGGGGTCCTCTATCCGGCAGCCCCCTCCATTTAACCTTTTTCGGCGGATGATTATGGGATAAACTTCTGGCGATGGCTCACGCTTGGGCAAAACAACTGAGCCGGACGGAGGAACATTCTGTGTGAAACCGATGAAGGATGCTGGAATAGGATGAGAATCACCGAATATCTGACAAAGGAAATGATTGCCGTGGACCTTAAAGCCTCCGGCAAGGAGGAGGCTATTGCCGCCATGGTGGATCATATGGTGGCCCAGGGAGGTGTGGAAACAGCCCGACGGGACGCATTGAAAGAAAAGCTGACCGAGCGTGAGGCTTTGGGCTCCACGGGCGTGGGTGGCGGGGTCGCCATCCCCCATGCATCGGGGGAGGATATGGAAAAGATGATGGTGGCTATTGGAAAATTCCCGGAGGGAGTGGATTATAAGGCCATTGATGGTAAACCTGTGGAACTGGTCTTCATGATAGTCGGCCCAGCGCGCCAGCCCAGGGCTCACTTGCAGCTTTTGGCTGCCATAGTCCGAATACTGCGAAACAAGTCACTGTTAAAGTCGATCCAGGAGTCCACCGATCCTGAGCATATTTATAAAAGCCTGATGGATGCCGAGAGGTAATAAGATGTCCCACGAGCTATTCATCTGCGTGATAAACCGCCCGGAGGCGGTGGAGGATGTGATCGCCGGAATGCTGGAGATTGGTGTTCGCGGCTGTACAATCATAGATACAAAAGGGATGGGGAAAGTCATTTCACAGGACATTCCCATCTTTTCCGGATTCAAAACCTTGTTTGCCGGAGCCCGGGAGTCCAACGTGACTATATTCTCCGTGATGGACGCCGATCTGGTGGATGACGCTATTAAGATCATAGAGGATATCTATCAGTCCTTCTCGGAGCCCAGTTCCGGCATCGCCTTCAGCCTGCCCATCTCCAGGGTGAAGGGAATCAGCAAAAAAGAACCGGAAATGGAATCAGAACCGGAACCGGAAACCGAGTGAGCGTCATGGTCTTGCCTTTTCGATGAACAACCTGGTATGGATCATCATTGGACTTGTAGGCGTCGGCTTCATCTGGGCTGGCTTCATCTTCTCCAAGGAGCGGCTGCCCGCCTTCGCCAGGGAGACTTTGCTCACCGGCTGGGAAGTTTTCCTGCTGGGTTTTGCCATTGGGCCAGGAGGGCTGGGGCTCATCGGCGTGGGGGAGCTGAACCAGCTAAACCCGTTCATTGCCCTGGGGCTGGGTTGGGCCGGGCTTATATTCGGCGCCCAACTACGGGTGGCGGATCTGCGGAAGGTGGAGCCGTTCCTGCGGTACATGACCGTAGGACAGGCGCTGGCCACCGGGGTGGGTCTCTTCATAATATTCTTTTTCCTTGCGCTGACGCTCCGTGGCGGTCAGCTAAGCGAGCTTGCCGTGGCGGCGTTTCTGGTGGCGGCGGCGTGCTCTGTCTCCTCCCCCACAGCCATCAGCATGACGGCGGCCAGGCTGCCGAAGTCGGCGCTGCCAAAAGTGCGCCCCCTGTTGGTGATTGCCACCCTGGATCTGGCGCCTGCGCTGGTGGTGGTGGGTCTGGTGTTCTGCTTCTTCGATGGAGCGCGCGGCGCGGCATTCTCCGAGGAGCGGGGAGTGGCCCTTTTTTTCCATTCGTTTCTTATCGCCGCCCTGCTGTCGGCGATGTTTCTGCTGATCGACAGGAAGCGTCTATCCGAGGAGCATAACCTGGTGGTGTTTCTGGGTTTTATCATTTTCGCTTCCGGCATCAGCTTCTACCTGGGATTATCGCCACTGTTTACAAATCTTCTGGTGGGAGTGATCCTGGCAAACGTCTTGAGCCACGATGATTCTCTGCACACAGCCCTGCACTCCACAGAGAAGCCGTTTTACGTGATTCTGCTGGTGTTGGCGGGTATGTGGTGGACGGCGGAGGGCGCCGCAGTGTGGATCACGGCCCTGGCCCTGGCGGCGGGGAGAATGGCCCTGAAACTGTATTCCATGCGGGCGCTGGAGCGGCTGGTGGAAGGAGGGAGGCAACTTGCGCCCGAGGCTGGGCTGGCGCTCTGCTCGCCAGGCGCCATGGGCCTTGCTATGGGGCTCAACTTCATGCTTGGTTATCACAGTGATATGGCGGTGTTCGCTTTTGGAGTGATAGCCGTCTCCACAATGTTCAGCGAGGTGGTGGCCCCTGCGCTGATCCGGCGGGCGGTGGGCGAGGGGGAACTGACGAAGAAGGCCGAGAGCCAGGAGAAGATGAATGAAACTGGTTAACGCCCTTAGGATCGCTGCGGTGGCGGGGCTGGCCACGGCGCTTATTCTTTTGGCCCGATCCATCGGCTCCGAGCTGGGGATCGCCAGCGCCATGGCAGAGAGCGCAATGGCTCTCGGCTTCCTGTTGCTGTTCGCGTTCTTTCTGGGCCAGGCTTCCCCGGTGATCGGGGCGCCCAGGATAACGGGATATCTGCTGGCGGGAATCGCCGCAGGCCCCTATGCGCTGAACCTGGTGAGCTTGGAGAGCGCGGAGCCGCTACGCCTGGTGAATGGGCTTGCCCTCTCTTTGATAGCCTTCACCGCCGGGGGTGAGCTGAAGCTGGAGCGATATAAACCGCGGATCAAGGCGCTCTCCCTGGCGGTGGTGGGGCAGTCCACGTCGGCGATGGTGTTCGTGATGGCGGTGATGTTTCCCGCATTCTACTTCTCCGGTGTGACTGATGTTGTATCGCCCACCAACCCGGTGGCCGCGGCCTTCGGGGCGGCGCTGCTGCTGGGGATTCTCTCCATGGCCAATTCCCCGGCCACTGCCGTGGCGGTGATCACAGAGGGGAGGGCCAAGGGGCCCGTCTCCGAGATAGTCATGGGATCCACGGTCATGGTGGACGTGGTGGTGATCCTGGTTTTTGGTCTTCTGGCGCCGGTGGTGGGGCATTTTCTGGGGATGGCGGAGAGCGGCCAGGCTTCCGGGGTACTGCGGCATATCGGGGGCGCCGTTGTGATAGGCCTAGTGGCGGGCGCGGTGATGATACTGGCGCTTCGCCAGACAGAGGAGAACGCGGCGCTGTGGGTCTCCGGCATGGCCATGGCCTTGTCGGAAGTGTCGATCCATTTTCACGTGAGCGCCATGCTGGCTGCGATCGTGGCCGGATTCATGGTGGAGAATTATTCTAAAAGCGGTGAGAAGCTGATCAAGGCGATCGAGTATTCTTCTGCTCCAGTCTATGTCATTTTCTTCTCCCTGGCGGGACAGGGGCTGGATCTCTCCGCTCTTGCGGCGAACCTGCCGCTGGCCGTGGCGCTGGTGCTCTCCCGAATGGCGGGAGTGTGGCTGGGGGTGAACACCGGGCTGAAAATGGCGGGAGAACCTGGGGAGATGCGGAAGAACGCCTGGCAAGGCTTCATCGGGCAGGCGGGGATAAACATAGGCTTTGCGGTGCTGGCGCAACAGTTATTCGGTCCCGTGGGTGGGGTAGTCGCCACCATAGCCATATCGGCGGTGGCGGTGAACCAGGTGGTGGGTCCCATCATGATGCGGCGAGCGCTGGTGGCAGCCGGAGAGATATCCTCCGGCGCCCCGGCCACGAAAAGTGTCAAGACAGAACCAGCTACCCAGGGCTGAGTGTATCGGGCCGTGGACGGTCACTATGTATATGCGCTTGTTGGGTTGGTGCATATACAGTCAAGTTTCGTTGGGGATGTCCTCCTGTTGTCATTTGTACGCGGAAGCTAGTAGTTGTTAATCGCGCGGGTAGGGTGTATAATCCACTCCGTTAAGTTGATCCATATCATCCCGCGGGATTGGGCGTGGGAAATATGCGCAAAATCTAAAACAACAGGAGGATTTATGTCCCAGGAATCTGTGAAAGAGGCATTGCTTGCCACCATCGGCGCGATCAAAGAAAAGCCGGAAGCGGGAAGGGCTGTTTTCCGTAGCGAGACTAAATGGATCAGTGATGTGAAATGCGAGGCGAACATCCGGGATTTTAACACAATGACCATCGATGAGCCCCCGGAGCTGGGAGGAGGGAATGCCGGACCGAATCCTGTAGAGCTTCTGCTGGCGGCGCTGGGAACCTGCCAGGAGATCATGTACGCCGCCTATGCCTCTGTCATGGGCGTGGAACTGACCTCGCTGAAGGTGGATGTGAAAGGCTATCTAGATTTGCAGGGGCTTTTTTTGGGATGGATGAGAATATCCCCTCCGGCTACAGCAAGATTCAGTACGTTACTCACATCGAAAGCCCGGCCGATGCCGAGACTATGAAGCAACTAATCCAGACGGTGGAGAGCCACTGCCCTGTGCTGGATACGCTGGTGCGCGCCATAGAGGTGACCGGCGAGGTGAGGGTTAACGGAAGCAAACTGGAGATGGTGAAAGCTTAATTCACTTGAAGTTACGGCGGTCCGGCATGAAAACCGGCCGCCGTCTTTTTTTGCCCATGAGCGGTTTGAATTTCTTGATTATTGCCATGTGCATAAAAAAACCGCCCGGCCATCACAGCCGAGCGGTTGAAATTGAGTACAGGAATCAGGCGCTATTTCTTACCTTTGCCGCCTCCCAGCACACTGGGATCCACGCCCAAGGCCTTGCATATCTCGCCCCAGCCCATACCGGAGAGGCGCATGTCCACGATAGTTGTCATCGAGGCTCCTGAGGCTTCCATGATCGCCTTAATCTTGGCTATCTGCGCGTCATTAAAACCAAGGTCGTGGAGCTGCTGATCTGTAAGATTGGTATCAGCAGGAGGCGGATCGGTCGGGGCCGGATCGGTCGGGGCCGGATCGGTCGGCGCGGGATCGGTCGGCGCGGGAGCAGGAGCGTAATCGATTACCCATGTGGATGGATCCAGGAAAGCGTTGCCGCTTATCGACAGCGCGTCACCCATCAACGCCAGTGCGTAGACCGCAAGCTGGGTCATAAAAGGATCCTTCAGAGTAACGGTATAGTCGCCTTGTGGAACGTTGGTAAACTGGAACGCCCCTGTCATCATATCCACAGGTGAAGACTGGATCGCAACACCTGAGGCGTCAACAATCTCCGCGTTGAACTGCAAGACCAACGCCGAATCAGTGACAGATGGCGTGCCTTTCGCTGCTTGCTCCATGTTGCTGGATCCGCAGGCTGCAAGCATCGAAGCCGCAAACAGCATTACGGCGATGTTTACGCCCATTTTTTTCTCATTGTTTTTCAATTTGTTCTCGCCTCTCATTTTTCGATTTCCTTCCAAGCTTAAATATATGTCTCGTCATTTATCAAATATGGTCCGTTCAATGCCAATCACATTCAACATACACTACAGCAATAACGGCGCCAATAAAAACGATGCAGTAAGCGCATGTATATCAAGCACATACAATGGTGACATGGAAAACGCATTCAGAAGAGTATCTATTAATGTACTTGAGCGTCGGATAATGAATACAGTTGGATTTCCAGTATGTTTGGTGGCGAGGGGTCGTCTATGAAGAGGGGATGGCGCATGGTTTAAAGCGCAAGGTAATTGAGGCGGTGGGCAATATCTATAAAAAAGCCCGGCCATGACAGCCGGGCGATTTGTTGGATCAGTCTAGCTTTATGCTACTTATTCCCATGGCCGTTTCCATTGCCGTTGTTGCCTTTGCCGGGATTATCCGGTTTGCCATTGCCTTTATCTTTCCTGCCGGCGTTTTTGGCGCTTCTGGTTTTCTTGGGATCCCATCCATCCGGATGACCCATGCCGAGGTGGCCCGGATGCAGGCCCAGCTCATGAGCGATCTGTCCCCAGCCCATGCCGGAAAGACGCATAGCCTCCACCTCGCTGGCTGGTATACCTGCAAGATCGCCAATTTTAGCTGCTCTCTCCTGCTGGGTCTCATTCAACGAGGAGTCGCCATCATTTGAATCGAATTCAATTTCCCACGTCGCCTGGTTGTCGTTAAAGGAACCGGTCAGCTTTGCGTCGTCACCTTCCATTATGCTAACATCAACTTCCGTGATCACCTCGTCGGTGTCCGGATCAACGAATCGCAGGGTGTAGTCTCCTTCCGCCACACCGCCGAAAGAGAAATTACCGTTGGAGTCGACATAGGTTTCGGCTACCACATCGCCGTTGATGTCCACCAGTTGCACCAGGACGCCAGTCATTGGCTCGTCACCTGCGACCAACCAGTTAGCTCGGGCCGCCGATCCGTCATTATAGATGGCGCTGCCGGAAATATTGTTGCCACCTGTTCCGCTACCGCAGGCAGGCAAAACCATAGCCACCAAGGCCAGCATGGCAAAGCTCAATCCTGCTTTTTTAACATAATTAGTCATAAGTTCCATTTCCCACTCTCCCTGCCTACATGTTAGAAAACAAAAATAAATTACAGTTGATGAATGGTGCAGATTCCGTACCAAAGAACCTGCGCGTGGAACAGGCAAGAATACAGTCCGTTATAGGGAGGTTCCGTATACCTGACTTTGCTTGTGTGTACTGTAGTGCACAGGGAAGTCTATTAAAAAGGACTTTTTCTATTTCCAGTTTCTCCCCTCACTGTATCGCCTTGGTGCAATTGATCCCTGGCTGGAATGCCAGAATGTAACCAAACCGAAAACCCTCCGTAACATTGTCGTAATAATTGGGGGAGTATACTTCTGGGGAGCATACAAGAAGTCCCCCAGCATATGGGAGGAAGGCATTGGATTCCTTCTCTATTTAATGGTTGAAGAACGAATGGACCAGGCAGATCTGCTTTCCACGGATCAGGGAGCCAAATCGCCGGCTGTGTACAAGAGACCGAAGGAGACCAAGCGCCTGGTATTGGTGGCGGACATCATCGCTGGATATGTGATATCGGTCGGCGGGGTATTGGTGATAGCGGCTGTGATGGGGATACTTATATACCTTGTCAGCCAGGTTGTCCCCCTGTTCCGGGCCGGAGTGGTCACAAGCCAAAACAGCGCCATCCGCCCTGCTCCATGGGCCATAAGCTCCGCCACCATGCTCGACGAGTATCATCATCTGGCGGTGGAGATCGGCCCTGCCGGGCGCATTATCGCATACCACCCCAGAAGCGGTGAGATCGTCTCTGAAACCAGAATCGATTTCAACGGCGCCGAGTCCACCACCATGGCATTCGACAAGGGCGCGGATGGCTGGGCTGCGGGTTTTGCCGATGGTTCCATGGCTTTCGGATCGGTCAAGTTTCAAGTTGAAGTCTTCCCTGCGGGATTCGACCTTTCCGGTATGCGCCCCCTGGGGGGAGATGACTGGATTGGGGATGGCGCTGTTTACAGCAAGGTGGCTGGCGGCCAGATCCGGGTGGCGCGGGTGGTAGCCGTCACGGAAAAGATAATTAAAAGCGGCGGCGGTAAAGTTGTGGCCCTGTCGATGGCCGTTTTCGGAAGGCAGCGCAACCGCATGAACGCTCTGGCCGCGCTCGATTCCCGTGGCGGACTGTCGCTCCACATCGCCCAGACCAGGAAGAACATGATGACTGGCAAGATGAAGATATCGGTCAAATCCTACTCCCTGCCGAAGGCGCCTAAAGCGCTGGATAAACCAAGGTTGTTCCTCACGGAGAACGGGGCGGATATTCTGCTGGTGGCCGGGGATGGGGTGCTCTATCGCTATAATGCGCGGGAGCCTTCCCAGGCCTTCCTGGCGGAGACCGTTAGCCTCACTTCACCTGGCGTACGGGTGACGGCCGCCGCTTTAATGTCCGGCCGCCAATCGCTTGCGGTGGGTGGGTCCAATGGCGGCGTGGGGATACATTTCATACTGTCCAATCCCGGCTCGGTCACCTCCGATGGTTATAAGGTGGTCCGGGCCAGGCGGCTGGAGCCGCACAAGGGGCCGGTGACGGCCATTGTTCCTGCGGCGGGGGGCAAGTCCTTCCTCACCGCCGGACCGGGAGAGTTGTGGCTTCGCAACGGCGCGGGGGAGAGCGTGATATTGCGGCTGGACGCCGGGGCGCCTGGTGACATCCGGGGTCTGGACATCACATCCCGCTTGGACGGCGCGCTGTTGTCCACAAACAGTGGCGCGATTCGCTTGTGGGAGATCAAAGTTCCACATCCGGAGGCTTCCTGGCGGGCATTTTTTGGGAAAGTATGGTATGAGGGATACAAGGCGCCATCCTACACTTGGCAATCGTCGGCGGCCACCGATGATTTCGAGCCCAAGCTCTCTTTGATGCCCTTGATCTTCGGCACCTTGAAAGCCACATTTTATTCCATGCTCTTCGCCGTGCCGGTGGCATTGCTGGCGGCCGTGTTCACATCAGAGTTTTTAGAAAAGAACCATCGCGCCCCGCTGAAAACCGCCATGGAGATGATGGCCTCGCTTCCATCGGTGGCGTTGGGATTCGTAGCCGCCCTAGTGCTGGCGCCGGTGGTGGAGCGCGGGATAGGCCCGGTGTTGCTGGCCGGGCTCCTCATCCCACTTTCCCTGGTGGGGGGCGCCATGCTGTGGCAGCTTCTTCCTCAGCCTGTGTCGGAAAGGCTTTCCGGGCGTTTCAAATTCATGGCAATTGCCTCGGCCATGGGTATCGGGGTGTTGGCGACACTGGCGCTAGGCGGGTTATTCGAATCGGCATTCTTCGGAGGGGATTTCAAGCTATGGCTCACGGAAAAGGATGTCTCCGCCGTACCGTTTCTTTTTATGCTGCTTTTTCCGATGGCCACAGCCGCCGTGGCCGTGGCCGGAGCGCGATATACCGGAAGGGGAGGGCGCCGGGGAAGCCAGGCCCAGGGTGGGCTGGGCGCCGGGGCAATGGAGCTGGCCAAGGCTTCCATGGTGGCGATATCCGCCGCGCTATTGGCATGGATCGCCGCAGTGGTGGCCCAGGGCACCGGGTTCGACCCCAGGGACGGCCTGGTGGGACCCTACGTCCAGCGCAATACACTTATAGTCGGCTTCGCCATGGGATTCGCCGTAATCCCTATCATATACACCTTGGCCGAGGACGCTCTTGCCGCGGTGCCGGACCATCTGCGCGGCGCCAGCCTGGGCTGCGGCGCCACGGTGTGGCAGACGGCTATATGGGTGGTGGTTCCCACGGCTGCCAGCGGAATATTTTCCGCCGTGATGATCGGCATGGGCCGGGCCGTGGGGGAGACCATGATCGTGGTGATGGCCGCAGGGAACACTCCCGTGATGGAGCTCAATGTCTTCGGCGGCCTGCGGGCCTTGTCGGCGAATATAGCCGTGGAGCTGCCGGAAGCGGTGGTGGGTGGTACTTTATACAGAACCCTGTTCCTCGCCGGGCTCACTTTGTTTGTGATGACTTTTGCGATCAACACCCTGGCTGAGGTTGTGCGCTTGCGGTTCAGAAAAAGATTTTCGAGGTTATGATGGCGCATAAAAGCGATATGGAACACCCCCCCCGCCGGAGCGCCCACGCTCCCCTTTCGGCCAGGGGTGAGCCATATGTCTGGCTGTTGGGAGGGGCTTTGGCTGGCGGAGTGGTGATGATAATCGGGTTTCTGGTCCTTGTCACATATAATGGACTAAAAGCGTTCTGGCCCAGGCCCGTGGCCGTTATCACCATGGTCGATGGCGCCAGGACCGCGGGCGAAATGGTCCGGACGGAAACCTATTCCCTCCATAGTGAGGCGGAGTCCTCCGGGCAGGGAACCCGTTCTCTTTACCGGGTGGGAAACTTCGATCTTACCAGCGAGGATTTCAAGTGGGTGGACCAGCCGGATGTGAAGTCGATACAGGAGCCGGAAGATATCGTGCTGGTGGAGCGGCTGGAGTGGGGGCCGTTTATTGGAACGCTGGTCTCCGCGAGCGCGCGAGAGACAACCACAGCCGCGGAGAAACTGGACAAAAATGATCTCCAGGAATTGATAAACCAGGCTCATGAAAGGCGTGAAAAAATCCAGCTTATCCAGCGCGGCGTCCTGGGTGATGTGAACCGCGACATGGAAGCAGTCCGGTTGTCGCTACGATGGGCCGCCATGGAGCATGGCGGGGATTCAAGGGAATACGCCTCTATTGAAAAGGAAAAATCGGAAGAGACTGAAAGACTGGAGTCGGAGTACGCCAGGTTGTCGGAGGAGGCGGCCCGGCTGGACGCCGAGGACGCGGCGATAACCTTCACTTTTGCCGATGTCTCCGGCAGGGAAATAACGATTCGGCAAAGCGGTGTGGTGCGGATGTATTGGCCCAACACCCAGGGTATCTTAGGCAAGACTGGAGTATATATTGCGCGCTGGTGGGAGTTTCTCACCGCCGAGCCGAGGGAAGCCAATACGGAAGGTGGCGTGATGCCTGCCATATTCGGCACCTTCGTGATGACCGTGATGATGGCGTTGCTGGTGGCGCCCTTCGGCGTGATGGCGGCTCTGTACCTTCGCGAGTACGCCAGGCAGAGCGCGCTGGTGAGCCTTGTCCGGATCTCTGTGAACAACATGGCCGGCGTACCATCGATAGTGTATGGCATATTCGGCCTGGGATTCTTCGCCTACGGAGTGGGAGGGTGGATGGACGGCTGGATGTACGCCGAGCGGCTGCCCAGTCCCACCTTCGGCACCGGCGGGGTGCTGTGGGCCTCGTTGACCTTGGCTCTTCTCACGGCGCCAGTGGTGATCGTGGCCACTGAGGAGGCCCTCTCCGCCGTGCCTCAGTCGGCCAGAGAGGGATCTTTGGCCTGTGGCGCGTCCAAGTGGCAGACGATCCGGTATATCGTGCTTCCAAAGGCTTTGCCGGGTATAATGACGGGGCTGATCCTGGCCATGGCCAGGGGCGCGGGGGAAGTGGCCCCCCTGATGCTAGTGGGAGTGGTGAAGCTGGCGCCGGAGCTTCCGGTGGACATGGTATTTCCATACGTCCACCTGGAGCGCAGCTTCATGTGCCTTGGATTCCATATATACGACGTGGGATTCCAGTCGCGCAACGCCGAGGCGGGAAAGCCCATGGTATTCATGACGACGCTGCTGCTGATGAGTGTGGTGGCGGCGCTGAACGCCGGGGCCATTATTATCCGGAACAGGTTGAAGAAAAGATATGTGGCGGGACATTTTTAGCGGACCGGGAATATTATGAGCGCTAATTCTTTAAGTCATCACCATGAGGATCCCACCATCCGCCACGAGCGGAAGGGGGAGGAGGGCTCGCTGGTGTCGACGGAAGATTTCTCCTTGTGGTATGGCGACAGCCAGGCGTTGTATGACGTGGAAATGGCGCTGGAGAAGGGATTGGTGACGGCGCTCATTGGCCCCTCCGGCTGCGGAAAATCTACACTGTTGCGCTCCTTTAACAGGATGAACGACCTGATAGACGGGCTGCGGGTGGAAGGGAGTATCAAGTTCGACGGGCATGATATCTTCGCCCCGGACGTGGACGTGATCGGCTTGCGAAAGAGAATGGGCATGGTGTTTCAGAAGCCGAATCCGTTCCCCATGTCAATTGCCGAAAACGTTGGCTACCCACTGAGAGTGGATGGCGTGCGCGACAGGAAGCTAATCGCGGAAACCGTGGAGAGGGCGCTAAAGTCCTCGGCGCTGTGGGAAGAGGTGAAGGATCGGCTGGACCAGAGCGCCCTGGGCCTTTCCGGCGGGCAGCAGCAGCGCCTCTGTATCGCCAGGGCCATCGCGGCGGACCCGGACGTGCTGCTGATGGACGAACCCTGCTCCGCGCTGGACCCGGTGGCCACGGCCAAGATAGAAGAGCTGATAGACGAACTGGCTGGACGGTATACAATAGTGATAGTGACGCACAACATGCAGCAGGCTGCGCGGGTGTCTCACAACACGGCGTTCATGTATCTGGGGCGGCTGGTGGAATATGGCGAGACCGGCGCGATATTCACCGTACCCAGGGCGGACCGGACGAAGGAATATGTGACGGGCCGCTTCGGCTGAGCCGATGACGCTGAAGGAACATCATAATATAGGACAATTGAAAGATGAGACCTCATACAAGTAAGAATTTCGAGGCGGAGCTAAGCCACCTGAAGGACACAGTCCTGCGGATGGGGGGGATGGTGGAGACGGCCATAGGCAAGGCCATGAGGGCTCTGGAGTGGAGAGACGCCAAGCTGGCGCAGACCGTGATCGAGGAGGATCATATCGTCAATAAGTACGAGGTGGATATAGACGATATGTGCGTGGGGATAGTGGCGCTGCGCCAACCGGCGGCGGAGGATCTGCGGCTGATCATCACCGGCCTGAAAATATCGACGGACCTGGAGAGAATCGGCGACCTGGCGGCGAACATCAGCGAGCGGGTGCTGGAGATAATGAACGACCCGCACAGCGGATCGCTGAACGACCTTATGCGCATGTCCCAGATCGCCCAGGGTATGCTTCACGACAGCCTGGACGCATATGTGGGCCGCGACGCGGAGAAGGCGGAGGCTGTGTGCCGACGTGACGAGACAGTGGATGAGCTGAACCGGCAGTTGTTCAGAGCCTTATTGACGGAGATGAAAGACGCGCCTGCCGATGTCTCCAGCTATCTTAGCCTGATGAATATATCAAAGCAGATGGAGAGGATCGCTGATCATTCCACCAATATAGCGGAAATGGTCATTTATCTGGTCAAGGGTAAGGACATCCGCCACACATCGTTCGGCAAGTAGCCGCGGCGTCCGCGGACAAAATCATATGGCCAGAATCCTGGTTGCGGATGACGAAGAGGACATTCTGGAGCTGGTGCGGTATAACCTGGCGGTGAACGGCCATGAGGTGGAAACTGCCCTGACAGGGGGCGGCGCCCTGGAAGCGGCGATGGCCAGGCCACCGGATCTTCTGATACTGGACGTGATGCTGCCGGATCTCTTGGGCTTCGAGGTTTTGCGCCGGTTGCGCAAAAGCCGGGCAGGGGCGCATGTGCCGGTGATCATGCTCACCGCCAAAAGCTCGGAGCCGGATGTGCTGGTGGGATTCGAGCTGGGAGCCGACGATTACGTGACCAAGCCATTTAGCCCCAGGGAGCTGGTGGCCCGGGTCCGGGCGGTTTTGGCCCGCTACAAGGGAGATGCGGAAAAGGAAACAGGGCCGCTAAAGTTCGGGCGACTGGAGATTAATCGAGAGTCTTGCCAGGTGTTTGTTGATGGGGAGGAGTTGCAGCTTGCGCCCCAGGAGTACCGGCTGCTGGTGTTCATGGCGGCGCGGCCCATGAGAATGTTTACTCGAGAAAGCCTCATCGAAGGGGCATGGGGGCCGGAGCTGCATATCGATCCTCGCACGGTGGATGTCCATGTGAGAAGGCTGCGCTCCAGGATAGAGAAAGATCCTTCCGCTCCCGCGTTTCTGGAAACGGTGCGCGGCAGTGGATATCGATTCAATCCCGAGGGAAAAAACATCGGAGGTCGGCGTCAATAACATGTTTCATCGAGGCCTCTACACATACATACTCACGGCCCTTGGCCTGTCGCTCCTGGCCCTGGTGCTGATCATAGAGATCCTGGCTGACTCTTTCCTGTGGGAGTACCAGGCCAGGGAGGCGGAAATGGATCTGGAGCGGGCCGCCAGCCAGGCTTCGGCGCAACTGATCCCATGGAGCGCTGGGAATTCCAGGCTGGTCCATGACATGGGGCGCGCCACCGATTTCAGGTTCACCATCATAGGCAGAGACGGCGCCGTGCTGGCGGATTCCTTGCTGGACAAGGGGAAAATGAAAAATTACATCTCCCTGCCGGAGGTGACACGGGCGCTAGAGGGGCGGGGCGGAGTGGTCCGGCGCAAGAGCGCGGCCCTGGGAAAGGAGATGCTCTACCTTGCCATTCCCACTGATCCTGTGATCCGAGTGTCCAAGCCTGTTTCGGAGGTGGAGGAACTGACCGAGGGGATGAAGTTCCGGCTGCTAATCATTTCCATCCCGGCGCTTTTGATCGCCATGCTCATATCGTACCTGGTGGCCAAGCCGCTGACCCGCCGTATGAAGGTGATGGAAGGTTTTGCCTCCGCTCTGGCGGAGGGGGATTACGGTTCGGCGCTGGATAGTACAGGGGCCGGGGAGCTGGGAGGGGTGGAAAGGAGCCTGGAAACGCTTCGCAAAAAGCTCAAGGAGCTTGTATGGCGATTGTCAGAGGACAGGCAGAGGCTGGCATCCATCATGGATGGCATACCAGACGCTGTTTTGCTGTTCGGGTGGGATGGCAGACTGATCGCGGCCAACGAGGCGGCCCAGAAGCTGCTGCGCCTGCCGGTGGGGGGGCAGGATAAGCTGAGGAGGGAAGAGGTGGTGCGTGAGCCGGAGATCCTGACGGCGCTGGACATGGTTTGCGCTTCCAGGAAACAGACGGACACGCCTTTTCGGATAAGCTGGCGTGAGCCGGAAATGGAGCTGGAGGTGATATGTCGGCCGATGGTGAACGAGATGGGGCAATGCGGCGCGCTTTTGCTGATGCGAGACATCACAAGGCAGGTCCGCCTGGAGAGGGTGCGTAGCGACTTTATCGCCAACATGGCTCATGAGCTGCTGACACCGCTGACCGCCATCCGGGGCGCGGCGGAGACATTGATAGACTCTCAAACGGCGCCTGAGGGCTCGCATCGCAAGTTTCTGGAGACCATCCACAGGCACTCCATAAGGCTGGGAAACATAGTGACGGATGTATCGCAGCTTTCCAGGATAGAGGGGGGCGGCACACCGGTGGTGAACATGGAGATGGACGCCAGGCGCCCCGTGGAGGATGTGATGGCGCTTTTCACTGCGGAGGCGGAGAAGGCCGGCCTTTCGCTGGGGGTGGAGGCGCCGGAGGAGCCGGTCCGGCTGGTGTCTGACGCGGAGAAGATCGAATCTATCCTGGTGAATCTGGTCCAGAACGCTGTCCGGTACACCCCTTCGGGAGGATCGGTGATGATATGCGTCCGTGGGGGGGCCGCCGGGGCTGTGTTCGAGGTGCGCGATACCGGTGTGGGGATCCCGTTCAAGGATATCCCCCGTGTCACCGAACGCTTCTATCGGGTGGATCCTGGCCGCTCGCGGGAAAAGGGGGGCACCGGCCTGGGGCTCAGCATCGTTCGCCACCTGGTGACGTCGCTTGGGGGGAAGATGGCCATAGAAAGCCAGCTTGGCAGAGGAACCACGGTGAGGCTGGAACTGCCGTCGCTGCCATCATCGGCCCAATAATAGCGGCGATAAAACATCGCGCCTGGCCCGGCGTGGACGCTCTGGGCCGTTGGCGCGTCATTTGAAGATTTTCTTTATGTCCTGGTTGACCTTGTCCAGCCCTTCATTGATCTCTTTTTTCAACTTCTCGGATTTATCGCTGCTCAGCGCTTTTCGAACCGCCTTGGGCAGAGTCAACCATTTGACCGGATTCATGTCCCTGGCGTCCACGTATGTGTCGTCGAAAGTCATTTTCTCCTTCTGGACCAGCTTTACCTTGTATCCATCGTCGTGGAGCACTAAGTGGACATTCATGACCGCTCCCAAGGTTACCACCACCGTCGTCGTAATAATCACAATATACTTCATCAGCCTCTCCCTGGTTGACTTACCTTTATCCATCCAGCAACGCTTCCATGGCCCCGGCCACGTCCGCCACCTGGATTATATCAAGCCCTTCCATCTTTTGGGAGACGCCTTTTCCCCTGGGGATCACGGCCCGGGTAAAGCCCAGCTTGGCCCCTTCGGCGACCCTACGCTCCAGGTTGGACACCGCTCTTGTTTCCCCGGCCAATCCTACCTCCCCCAGCACGATTGTCAGCGGATCGATGGTCACGTCCCGGAAGCTGGAGACCACCGCGGCGCAAACCGCCAGGTCCGCCGCCGGTTCGTCTATCCTCGCGCCGCCTGCCACGTTGACGAATACGTCTTCCCCCATCAGGTGGTATCCCCCTCTTTTTTCGATAATGGCCAGAAGAATGGCCAGGCGGTTCTGGTCGAATCCGGAGGTGGCGCGGCGTGGGGAGGCAAGGTGGCTGGAGCAGACCAAAGCCTGTATCTCCAGCAGCAGAGGTCGGGCGCCGTTGACGCAAGCGGTGACCACGGATCCTGGGGCGCCCTGAGGCCGCTCCGAAAGGAACAGCTGGGAGGGATTGTCCACCTGGACCAGCCCCTCCGGTTTCATTTCGAATACACCGATCTCGTTTGTGGAGCCGAAACGGTTTTTTACCCCTCGGACGATCCGGAAAGGTCCGCCGCGCTCCCCCTCGAAATAAAGGACCGTGTCCACCATATGCTCCAGCAGCCTGGGGCCGGCAATGGCGCCGTCCTTGGTTACATGGCCGATCAGAAACATCGGTATGGAGCTGGACTTGCATTTTGCCAGCAGCCTTCCCGCCGATTCCCGGATCTGCCCCACTGTGCCGGGGGCGGAAGGAACCTCGTCGGTGTATATGGTTTGGATAGAGTCGATCACCACCATCAAGGGATTCAACTTGTCGATGTGGGACTCGATAAGCTCCACCTGGGTCTCCGGCAGGAGAAACAGGTTGTCGGACAGATTACCCAGCCTCAGGCCGCGCATCCTGATTTGGCCCGGGGATTCCTCGCCGGAAACATACAGAACCGACCCCCTCTTTGCCATCAGCCCCGCCACCTGCAACAACAGGGTCGATTTCCCTATTCCCGGGTCTCCGCCGACAAGGATGAAAGATCCGGGGACGACCCCTCCACCCAGGGTGCGATCCAATTCCGCGATACCGGTTGGGATCCTGGACGCAGAGTCCTCAATAAAGGCTTTGGTTATAGGCTCAGGCCGGTGGCTTGAATCCACGGGCGCCCATCGTCTTCTGGCGCCGGTGGAAGGTTTGGAGTTGTCCTGGATTTCCTCGGCCATGGAGTCCCACGCCTGGCATGAGGGGCATTTGCCAAGCCAGGAGGCGGAGTTATGACCGCATTTCTGACAAATGAATATTCTGGAAACCTTGGCCATGGCCCCTTTGAGAGGAAGGAAGATGGCGCCTGGAGCTACATGGCTCCTTTTTGCCCTTCCGGTTTAATTTTCGGCGCCACTCTGGACTCGCCAGTTTTCTGGTTAACAAGGAGCTCGGTGACTTTATCGCCCTGTTTATCCTGGGTCGGAGCGATGCTGGCGAAGACCACCTGGTAGTTATAACCAGCGACATCATTCTGATTGATGTTTGTTACGTACTCCAACTCGGCGGTTTCTCCAGGCCCCAGCCAGTCCGCCCGAATTTTCCCCTCTCTATAAGGGATTTCGATATCAGGTATCCTCTTGCGGTCGTTTGTATATAGTATTACGTCCATGCGGAGACCGGCGGCGGGGTATGGCATGTTGTTTTTGATAGTGGCGACTATCACCGCCGTTCCGCCCACGGAGGGGCTTAACTCAAAGTTAGCGACCTCCACACCGTTCTTGGTGATTTCCTTCTGTTTCTTCGCCTCGTCGGAGGGAGCCTCCTCCTCTATTGCAGGAGCGGTCCCGGCCGAAGGGTCCGCCACAGTATTTTCTTCCGAATCGGAGTATCGAATCACCTGTTGCTTTACTTCAATTCTTTCGACGTTATTGTTTTTCAAGGTGACATCGGCATTGTCGCTGAAATTTACGGCGCCACTCTTGTCCTTCCACTTGAATATCTGGCCGGAGGCTGTGTCGATAGGCAGAGCCAGGAACGCAAGAGCGGCCAAGACCGACAGGAACCGATTGGCCGTACACTTCATAACATCTCTCTCTTTCATGTTAATTAAATTATAACATTGAAATCAGGATTACCAGTCAAGGAAAAGAAGTAAATGAGAAAAAAAAGCAATATTTTCATATGTAGCTGAATAACAACAGGATACGCATAGTGAAGTACCTGGCAAAATGTAAAGAAGTGGCCATAAGTCCTTGACACGGCACAGGGCTGTAGCATTTATTCTACATGATTGAATGTAGATGGGAGTCATCAGTCATGCAAAGATCTGTTACATATCCGAATTGATGCAACGTCAGGCTTGTCCCGCTATCAGGACCGCTCTGAAATTATGGAGTGGCCGCCACCATCGAAGATCGCAATCTGGCGCCCGGGTGGGCCGGGCTTCCATCGGGATTCGTTCGCTCCAAAAACTCAAAGACCAGATTGGCCCCATCCATGGAATAGCCTGTCTTTCGAAGAGCTGTTGCCGCAAACAGGTCCGCCTGAATCTCCTCCATGCAGCATTGGGCGGAGCCTTGCAGTTGCCCATCCGCCGGGATAGTGTGTCCCAGGTAGATGTGACCCAACTCATGGTATATAATGAAGGCCATGGCGGACTCGAAGAGGTTGCCCTGCTCCACCGGGCCGGACAAGGTGGCAGGCTGGTATTGCGATAAGCCCGCGGATGGATCACTGTCTTTATGTTTACCAGCGGACTCTTCCAGGATGGACAGCAAGCCCAGGCTTACAGAGACTTCTTGTCCGTGGGAAAATGCGAACACATCGCCGCTGCCGCACGCCATGACCACCGCATTATGGTATGGGATTTCTTTGGCTCTCTCCCCATAGGTCCGGGTAGCGCCAAGAAACTCCACTTTCCCCCAGGATGCGACTGGGGGATAGGCGGTGTTGAAACGGTGGATGGTGTTTTCGATTATTGCTCCGTATCCTGGTGGAACTTGTCCGGGGCAATCCGGATCGACGCGAAACTCCGATTCGTTGTGGAGCGTTGGCATTGTTGCTTGCGGAGCAGACATGCTTTTGGAGGAATCCTGTCCGGCGGGAAGGGCTTTCCCCATGGCAAACCCGGCCGCAGGTTCGCCGGTTCCACCGCAGGCCGCCAGCAACAGCGCCGCGCCAGATAACCCCAGCGCCATTCTGAGACGGCGCAAGCCTGAATTTAACATAACTGCAGATTATATCATTCTTTTCACGGAATGTGCCTGTGCTCCATGAGTTTATGGATTTGGCGGAATCATCTGGCATGCAGGGGAAAGCGGATATGGGAGCTACGTCTTACTTTAGGGCGCCAGGGGGGCATGCCACCGTGGTTGGGTTTATTCGAGGGCGCTTCGGGAGAAAAATCCTTGGGGTTTGTTAAGAGGGATTTTAGCGGCGAAATCGAGAAGGTCGGTTTGACAGAAGCCAGGATCGAACAACTCGCTCAGGTCGTGCTCCTCGTGATGATGGCTGCAAAGCTTGATTTTTCCATCCGCGGAAAGCCAGAACCTACGGCATTCATAGCAATTCTGCTGTCTGGAGCAGGTTAAAAGCTCCACCGATGGACCTCCGCCAGCTACATTCCATGTATATTGGTTTTCCCCTTGCTCCAGGTGGCAGGTCTTGCCGATCTCATCAAGGATCCAATCGAAAAAATCCTCACCACCTGTCTTCTCTTCCGTGGCTCTTACCGGGTAACCGTTCGCAGTGGCCCACAAGGCCACCTCGACCATCTCTTTTTTCGCCAGGCCGGGCGCTCTTTGAGTTTCGATGGCAACTTTCACTCCGAAACTTGCCGCAATATGAATTCCTTCCAGCAACTCATCCAAGGCGCCAAGGCCCTGTCCGGTAGTGGTCGAAAACTGGTCAGGGTCCACGGTGGGGATGGCGACCCAAAGCCTGTCCATGCCGACCTTGGACAACGGGCCGATGAGTGTGGGTAGCAACCGGCTACCGGTCCTGACTGTGATTTCCACCTTTGGACGGATGCCAGAGAGCCCGGAAACCAGTTCCACTATGTCCGGACGCAAGAGCGGCTCCTTCCCGGCAAGCAGGGCCTTGTTCAGCCCCAGCGCGGACATGATTTTCATAAAGGACACTATATGCTCCGACGGAAACGAGGAAACTAATTCCGCGTCACTCCCGTCGCCGGAGGCTACCTGACCGTTCGAGGGCTCGTCGCCCGCCAGAATCTCGATCAGGTCTAGTGGCCTGTTGAACTTATCTAACAACATAGCAGTGAACCTGATTTCAATTCTGGGCCTGCTTTCGGTCTGTGTCAATCAACTTTTTTCGGCCATATCACTGAACCGGAGCTTTGGCTGGTGGCCGGTTTGGGCTATCATCTTCAGCATGACAGAAAAAGAGCTGATTACCCTGGGGATAGAGACATCATGCGATGAAACGGCGGTGGCTGTTTTGCGAGGCCCACACCAGGTTCTAAGTTCCCTGGTGGCGTCCCAGGATGATATTCACGGTGTCCATGGGGGTATCGTGCCGGAGCTTGCCTGCAGGCGGCATGTGGAGCTGATTCATCCGCTCACCCTCTCCGCACTGGAGAAGGCGAAAGTGGGCCTGGAGGATATCGGATTGGTGGCCGTGACCCGCGGGCCGGGGCTGGTGGGGGCGCTGCTGGTGGGGCTCTCATACGCCAAGGCTCTAGCCTGGGCTGCCGGGCTGCCGCTGGTGGGGGTCAACCACCTGGAGGGGCATGTCTATTCCGCCCTGGTCCATGAACCGCGGACACCACTGCCCTGTCTGGTGTTGATGGTATCCGGCGGCCATACGGAGCTTTTCATTATGGAGGCGTCATACTCTTTGACCTGGCTGGGAGGCACCCGAGACGACGCCGCGGGTGAAGCTTTCGACAAGGTGGCAAGGCTGCTGGGGCTCGGCTACCCAGGCGGCCCCATTGTCGACAAAATGGCCAGGGAGGGGAAAGCCGTGTATGACGTGCCGGTGGCGTTAAAGTCCCAGGATACGCTGGAATTTTCCTTCTCCGGGCCGAAAACCGCAGTGAAGAATATAATTAACGGGCTGAACAAGGAAACGCCTGGCAGGCTGCCGGTGGCGGATATCTGCGCGTCTTTCCAATCCGCTGTGGCCCTGGCGCTGTATGGCAAGACCCGGCTGGCGGCTCAAAAGCATAAACCGGTGTCTATAGCCGTGGTGGGCGGAGTGGCGCGCAACTCGGCGGTGCGGGAGAAGATAGGCGCCCTGGGAAGAGAACTGGGAATACCTGTGACCATCCCCCCGCCGGATCTGTGCACGGATAACGCCGTCATGATAGCCGCTGCCGGGGCGGGGCTGTTTATCCGGGACAGGAGCAATCCCGCTTTCCGCGACTTCACCCAGATGGACGCGAAACCCTCCTGGCTCCCTGGCGTGCAGCTGAAATAATTTATTTCTCCGCCAGCAGCTTGTCGATCACCTCGGAGAAGTAAGCGACATCCACCGCGCCGCGCACGTGGACCCCGTTTACAAAAAAGGTCGGGGTGGCCTGGATTCGCAACTCGTTTCCAAGGTTTACATCCCGGTCTATTCTTGCGTCGAAATTGGGATCACTGAAGTCGTTTTTGAACTGTGTCGGGTCCAGCCCCAGCTTGCGGGCGTAGTCCACGAATAAAATCACAGGTTCCGGCGCCGCTCCCCACTCGGATTGTCTTCGCATTAACATGTCGTGATATGCCCAGAACTTCCCCTGTTTTTCCGCGGCCAGGCTGGCCTTGGCGGCGGACCGGGCGGCAGCGTGGTTCGACAAGGGGAAATGCTTGTATGCGATTCGCACCTTGTCCCTATATTTTTTCTGCACCTGGCTTAGGGTATTCACCGATTGGGCGCAGTATGGGCACTGGAAGTCGGAAAATTCCACGATAGTGATCTGGCCGCTCGGGTTGCCCTTCAGGGGCAAGCCTTCAACGCCGAGTAACTTACTGTTGGCGAACGCCTCGGATAATTCCCTTTCCCTGGCTTGGCGCTTCTTTTCTTCATAATAGGCCTGCATGGAGCGCTCTATCACCTCCGGGTGGGCCATGATATATTTTTCTACGATCCTATTGATCTGTTCGTGATCGACACCTTCCTGGGCAAGGGCCACCGGGGCGCCCACCTCCAGCGTCAGAGACACGCAAAGAGCCATGACTATATATTTCATATTTTCCTTTTTACTTATGTAAACACTATGTATCGACATCATATATGATCGCGGGCGCCCCGTTCAAACCTCGCGCAGGCGATACCGCGCGCCGAAAAATATTTTATCGAAGGGATTGATGGAATGAAAATATACTACAGGTGCAAATAGATGGAAGGTTGTTAAACATGACAAGCGCTACGAAAAAGTCACTGATGAGCCTGGGGCTGGCTGTGGGTGTGATAGCAGGGTTTATGACTTTTATGTTTTTTTTGCTGCTACTCCTTAATCCTAATCCTCACGGAAGTTATCTGAATGTGGTAATTGGGATATATGTGGCTCCCCCTTTCACTCTAGGGGCGCTGCCAATCATTTACCACAAGCTATCACGCTATTGGGGCCTTGTGTATGAGGATCAAGCGCCCTGCGCAAAATGCGGAGCCCAGGTTAGCTATCACCTGTCAACCTGCCCCGATGCGAAGCGCCATGTAAGCCTGCAAAGCGTGAGTGGAGGAGGGTGGGTTCGTCGCAGTTGGCCTTCATCCAAAGTGCGACTCTGACAGAGACGGTTTGAAAGGTTATCCTGATGCCTGGTTGTGGGACAGCACGTGTGGAGGTTTACGAGGAGTGGAAACAGACCGTCAAAAAACAATTGAAATGCTATTTCTGATCCACCCCGCCAATGGGGACCTCCTCGCAATGAAGAAGCTGATGGCGAAAATCCTGATATTTGTGGACAAACCGCAAATCCACGGTCTTACCGCAATCCAGATAGCCAGAAATAACGGCCACGCTGATATGGTCGAATACCTGATCAGCAGCCCATAGGCCTGTCAATCCCGGCGGTGAACCATTAATTGAACGGATTCAATTTTCCGGAATACCTTTTGACAAATCTTTTCACGTGAGAAGTCGCTCGAAAATCCCTCTTGTCTGTCATGCAGGTTATCAACCTGGGAATGGCGATCGACAGATAAAAATTCTTGATAGCGAAAATACGATATGTTCCGGTGTTCACTAAAAAGTTCACAAACCATCTGGGCAGGTGGGGCAGCCAGTGAAGTATGAAGGCCACCGCGGCCAGACGTCTGGCGTCAGAGACGCTGCCGCCGTAGTAGAAGCTGGGGTCGGAGGGCTGCTCCAGATTCGGGTCGTTGATCTCCGCCGCCTCAGATTCGGTCATCAAGCCGCTGGTTACCGCCTGGTCTATGATCTTTGTTTTCGGATAATACTTCAGCCAGAACACGCTTATCCCGTCTGGCCGTACTTTGTTGTAGAATCGCATGGCATCCTCCTGATTCTCCACCGTATCCTCCGGAACGCCCAGCATATGGTCCACCCGCACCATGATCCCCCTGGCCTTGGTCATTGCGATGGCCTCCTCGATCTTTTTATTGTTAGATTTTCGGAATAGTATATCGCGGCACAAGTCCTCCGACACCGACTGAACCCCCATCTGCACGTTTACGCAGCCGGCTTCCTTCAGAAGATCCGCCTTGTGTTCGTTTTGCTGGAAGGGGGAAGTTATGCACTGGAAGGGGAGCCCAACCTCGGTCTTGTATTTTCGGCAAAACTCCTCCAGCCACTCGGTGTGGGTGGTGAAGCAGTCATCCACCAGTACAAAATACTTGACGCCCAAATGTTCCTTGGCGCGCTTGAATTCGGCGATTACCCGGTCCACATTGGTTTGCCGAATGTTTCTTTTGCGTCCGCCCCCATTGGTGTATGAATATGCGCAATAGGAGCAGGCGTAAGGGCAACCCCTGCCGGTCATGGCCAGGTATTCATCTTTCATCTCCGGCAGGTACGCCATGAACGGCTCTTTATTCGGGAACGGCAGTTCGTCCATGTTCGGAAGGTCACCGATGGTAAAATCGCCGATCATCGATCCGTTTCTTTTATGGATGATTCCGTTGGTCGCCTTGTCTGGCATGATGACGCTCCCATTGACCTTAAGAGAAGCCAGCCACCTGGGAAGCGAGACCTCAGCCTCTCCCATGGCCAGGGCGTCCACTTCATCGCGGGCCAAAGTCTCCTTCGGCAGGAGCGTGGGGTGGATACCACCGAAGATGGTGGTGGCCCCGCTTATTTTTTTCAGCTCTGCGGCCACTCGCACCTGGCTCTTGAAAATATCGCTGACCGCCGAAAAAGCGACCACATCCGGCGCCAATTCGGCCACCTTTCCGGCAAGAGCGGCGAAATCCAGATCGTGATTAACAAAATTAGTATAGGAATCATTGGCGGAATAAAAAACGAAATCAACTTCGTGCCCCTCTTTTTCGAGGACACTCATCAGGGATTGAACGCCGATGCTCTCCGCGTCTGGATATACAAAAGCAACTTTCATCGTTTGGATTAGTAATTATCAGGTTTTTGATTTTCCGATGGGACGCTTGTCTGGCCGCCCGGCGAATCCAGAACTCGTCCGTGCCTATATCCGCATTATATCCAAATCAGCGGGAGGATCAAGTGAAGTTTGCATTAGTCGGGTTGAATGAAAATGTACGCCCATCGTCCGCGAAGACATTCGCCGCGCCGCTGGTGGTACTGCTGTTCATTCAGTTAAGTTTTATCCCTATCACGATGAATGGATAAACTGGTGGCATCGGTGTCTGCTAAACACGGACGCGACGATGCTGGCCATTTTCTGGATGCGTGTACATTATCGGGGATGTAGGTTATGAGGGCTGGTGTCGGAGTATGCTCTTCCTCACTGGAAGGGATTGGGCGCCTCACACCGAGTCCGGCAAAAGGACTTCGGGCGGGATTTCTCCAATAGGCGCTCTTACCCTTTAAGGGGTTCGAGGAGCGTTCTCCCTCTTCCAGGAATCCGCCGCTTTTGCGAACCTTTTGATGATTTCTCCAGCAGGCTCCACAGAAGATATCCCCCGGACGCTTTTCCCGGCCTGGAAATACTCAAGATATCCCTTCCCTTTTTGGGAGGCGTTTTTAAGCTGGAAGAATGATCGCAACGTGTAGATCATCCTCATCCATTTCTTGGTAATGTTTCCCTTCAGAAGATATTTTGCTATTGGTCCCGCTTTGACGCCCTGTTTTTCGATATACGGCGTGCGGATAATCGATACAGGTACTCCGCTAATTTTATCCGTCAGGACAATATCCTCTTCAGAGGCGTTTACAATCACCTCCTTGTAATCGCTATGTGAATTGCACTCCACGGTGGCGATAAAACGGGTGCCCATCTGGACCCCCGAATATCCGGTCGCAAGCGCTTTTACATAATCTCTTTCGGTGGATATTCCCCCTGCGCATATTAGCGGGACTTTGAAAGGAGAAACTTCCTCGTATAGCTTTTCAGCCGATAGCGCGCCCGCATGACCCCCGGCACGGTTGTTAACGCAAATCAGGCCGTCCACTCCATTATCCAGCGCCTTATTGGCCCATTTGCCTTCTGTGACATCGTGGTAGACAACGCCGCCGATCGAATGCGCCTCCTCCACCACCCATTTCGGGTTTCCCAGCGCAGTGATGAAAAACTTTATCCCTTCCTCCAGCGCGATATCCACCCACTCGCGCATCCTTTTTTCGTATCTGGAGGAAGACTTCTCCACAAGAGCGTTAAAGCCGATCGGCTTGTCAGTGATGGAACGGATAAACTTAATCCCGGCGCGGAGCTCATGGCCGTGGACGTATATCATAGACACCGGTTGGATTATCCCCAGGCCACCCGCCCTGGAAACGGCCGCCACCAGCTCAGGGTTGCTGCAAGGATACATGGCGCCGCATATGACGGGGGTCTCTATCCCAGCGGCTTGCGTGAATTTGCTGTCATCCATACGTTAATTCTAGACCTTATGAGAGGCGCCAGCAATGTCATTTGGCGTGTATGGCAAGTGGCATAGACTCTCATTCCGCTTCCCCGTGGCCGCCTGACCTTGGACTTTACATCACTTATTGCCCATTCCCTTGTAAATCCCCGCGAACTGCTCCATGGTGATATCCTCCGCCCGCAAAGAGGGCGCCACACCGGCCGCATCTAGCGCCTTTAGCAGCGTCTCCGGGCTATCGAAAAGCTTCGACAAATTATTCTTGATCTTTTTTCGCCTGTGCACAAAGGATGTCTGCACCAGGCTGAAGAACCCCTCCTCGTTTTCTATCCGCACGGGTGGCGCTTTTCGGGGAACCAGCCGGATCACCGCGCTGTCTACCTTCGGCCTGGGCCTAAAGGCGCTCGGCGGGACATCGAATAAATATTCCGTATGGCAATGATATCCCACGAAAACTGATAGCGATCCGTATCCCTTTTCCCCAGCCGAGGCGCAGAGCCTGTGGGCCACCTCCGCCTGGGTCATCAGGGTCATGGAGGCCACTCTCTCCTTGTGGTTTATCAGGGTCTTGATGATGGGGGTGGCCACGGAATAAGGAAGATTGCTGGCTACGTGGAACGGGGAGGGGAGGGTGGTGTAATCGAACTTCAGCGCGTTGGCCCTCAACAGGTGGAATCTCTCCCTTCCCCTAAAGGTCTTCACCAGATAGCCATAAAGCTCCTGGTCCAGCTCCAGCGCGGTCACATTGGCGCCTGTGTCCAGCAGCGGGCCCGTCAGCGCTCCTTTGCCGGGGCCGATCTCCACAATGGTCACACCCGGCGCCGCACCGGAAGCCTCGGCGATTCGCTGGGCGATGGCCCTGTCCGCCAGGAAATGCTGGCCCAGTTTATGTTTTTGTCCATGCTCCCGCACGTTAAAAGCCTCCTTTCAGCATCCTGGCCGCAGTGCGGATAGCGTGGACCATTGGTCTTTCGTCCGCCATATTCTTCCCCGCTATGTCAAAAGCGGTGCCATGATCCACGGAGACCCGCAGGAAGGGCAGGCCCAGGGTGACATTCACCGTCTCCCCGAAGCTTAGCGCCTTGACGGGGATCAGCCCCTGGTCGTGATACATGGCGATTGCCACATCGTACTTTTCCCTGGCCCGGGGTGTGAACATTGTGTCCGCCGGGTGGGGGCCGGTGATCTCCACTCCCGCGCGCCGGGCGCCGCGTATGGCTGGCGTGATGATCCTGGCCTCCTCATCGCCGAACAAGCCACCGTCGGATGCGTGAGGATTTAGCCCGCAGAGGGCGATCCTGGGGGAGGAGAGGCCGTACTGTTTCACTGACCGGGCCACCAGCAGGATGAGGTCCCGCAATTTTTCAAATTTCAGAAGGCGTGGTATATCCTTCACCGCCACATGGGTGGTTGCCACCACCACTTTGAGCTTGCGGCTGGCCAGCATCATCGCCACGGGGACGCCGCCGCAACGGCTGGCCAGAAACTCCGTATGCCCGGCGATCCTGTATCCGGCCCGGTTGACCGCTTCTTTGCTGATGGGGGCGGTGACCATGGCGGCGAACTCTCCCCTCTGGGTCCGGGTGATGGCCTCCTCCAGGGCGCTCATGGCGGCCTGGCCGGCGGATTTGGATATTTTACCCATGTTCTCATGGGAAAAAGGAAACGCCGCCGCCTTTACCACGGCCATGGTATCAAGTCCGCCCCGGCCATAGCTCGCATCGATAACCTTCATCGGTAATTTGAGGTGTATGGCCAGGTGGGCCATATGGTCGGGATCGCCGAAAACGGTGATCCTTTTTCTTAAGGTGGGTGAAATATGGGCAAAGGCCAATAGAATCACTTCGGGACCGATGCCTGAGGGGTCCCCCCAGGTGATGGCGATCCTGTTCCCCGGATGGGTGGAGGAAGCTTTCATAGTGTCCTTGAAAAAATGTTTCCAGGCGTTGGGCCAGGCGCCAGGGCGATGGTTCCTGGCTGCTCTATTTTTGCACAACGCCGCCGCGCCAGCAACGGGTGGTGAAATAGAAGTTGATTTTAGCCGATGGTATGGTTTTAAATGAGGATTCTACAATAGAGGGTGAATCCTGTTGAGCATGGCAGCAGAAAAGCGTTTGGGGGAGGATCTTTGACCAAATCATTACATACCGGGACTGGTCCCACTGGGGCGGTGGAGTATAAGGACATCATCGCGCCCTATGGCCAGGACCTGGCTCGGGTGGAGGAGGCTATCCGGTCCAACTTCAGCTCCGATGTGGCCCTG
>Ga0224496_10000284_pt1 | contig 36453 bp, 37 predicted proteins | sample SF_Jul11_sed_USG_2_FD_168127 | JGI IMG/M metagenome (GOLD analysis project Ga0224496, IMG submission 168127) | Sediment microbial communities from San Francisco Bay, California, United States - SF_Jul11_sed_USGS_8_1 | ecosystem: Environmental > Aquatic > Marine > Sediment | place: USA...
AGTCTCTCCCGGGCGTCCTCCACCACTAGATTCGCCTTTTTTATTATAGCTTCGATCTGGCTTACCCTGGCTTGGGCCACTGCCGCCTGGGCCACGGCGCCATCGAGCTCCTGGCCGGAAATCAGCTGTTTGTCCAGCAGGGTCCGGGTGCGTTTCAGAGCCAGGTTCTTCGCCAAAAGGTCGGCTTTGGCCGATTCCAGTTCCGCCCTGGCCCCGGAAAGGTCGGCCTCCATCAGGGCGACATTACGCAGCTCGGTTTTTTGGTCCAGGCGAATGAGAACTTCCCCCTTTTTCACGGAGTCGCCCGGTTCGTAGGGGAATTCAAGTATTTCGCCGGAGGCCTTGGATTTGACCTCCACCTTATGTTCCGGCTCCACTACGCCCGTGGCGGAGACGGATACTACAAGATCGTCCCGGACAACCTTGTGGGTTCTCGGCTCTTTTTCCGGTGCGCCGTTGGCGCCGCCATCGCACGCAGGCCCCGCCAAAACCAGGGCAGTCAACAGAACGTATATTCGAAATGGGGTCATGGGGAATGATTGTATCATCAGATGACCTGACCGCGAAATGGGGCTGTAAATCTGATAGAATGTCTCCAACCTCGAATATATGGGATCATCACTCGGCTGTGGCCGCAATGATCCCGCGAATAGGAAAATATATGTCATCGCAAAAAGTTGTCCTTGCGTATTCCGGAGGACTGGACACCTCCGTGATTGTCCGCTGGTTGATAGAAAACCATGGTGTGTCAGTGGTCTGCTTTGCGGCGGACCTGGGGCAGGGGGAGGAGCTTTCCGGGCTTGACAAGAAGGCCAAGGATACCGGCGCCACAAAATGCGTGATCCTGGATCTGAAGGAGACCTTCGCCAAGGATTACGTATTCCCCATGCTGCGGGCCAACGCCGTGTATGAGGGGACATATCTGCTGGGCACCTCCATAGCCCGCCCCCTGATAGCCAAGGCCCAGATGGAAGTGGCCGCAAAAGAGGGCGCCTTCGCCGTTTCCCACGGGGCCACCGGCAAAGGGAACGATCAGGTCCGCTTCGAGCTCACTTACTACTCCATAAACCCAAAAATCACCGTCATCGCCCCATGGCGGGAGTGGGAACTGGTATCCCGCGAAAAGCTGCTGGAATACGCCTATCGGTGGAGCATTCCCGTCTCCACCAGCAAGAAAAAGCCGTGGAGCATGGACCGCAACCTTCTGCATCTCTCTTTTGAGGGGGGAATACTGGAGGATCCATGGGCTCGCCCGCCGGAGGAGATGTTTGTTCTGACTGTTTCCCCGCAAAAAGCGCCGAACAAGGAAACAATTTTAGAGATCGAATACCTGAAAGGCGATCCAGTGGCGGTGGACGGAAAGAAGATGAGCCCCGCACAACTGATGGAGCACCTGAACCAGGTGGCCGGCGCCAACGGCGTGGGAAGGGTGGACATGGTGGAGAGCAGATTTGTGGGGATGAAATCCCGCGGGGTTTACGAGACCCCCGCCGGGACAGTTCTCCACGCCGCGCACCGGGCGGTGGAGTCTGTCACTCTGGACCGGGAAGTGATCAAGATCAGGGACACCCTGATCCCGAAATACGCGGAGCTTGTCTATAACGGCTTCTGGTTCGCTCCGGAGCGGGAGGCGCTGCAGGCCCTGGTGGATCAGACTCAGCAGTCGGTGACCGGTACGGCCCGGGTGGCCCTGTATAAGGGGAGCGTGACCGTGATCGGGCGAAAGGCGCCCAAGAGCCTGTTCGATCCCGCCATGGCCACCTTCGAAGAGGATAGCGTGTACAACCAGGCGGACGCGGAGGGATTCATCAAGCTGAACGCCCTGCGCCTGAAGATTCGCGCCGCGCTGGAAAAGGGGAAGTAAACCTCACATTTCAAAAGCCACATTGGGGCTGTCGCCTGCTCTCCGCCAGAATGCCCGCCGCATGAAATCTATTGCCTTTTGCAGAACATCATATATACTGCCGTCTGAATCTATCTTACCTCTGTGCGCGGCCAGAGTCCGATGCGCGGGGGCCATGGACCACAGCAACGGAGGGGACAATGGCAGGGTACCAGTCTGGCGCCAAAAGATCCAAGCGGTATTTCATCAGCGACATTCACCTGACGGACGACGAGAGCTACAAGAAAACCTCTAAGAGCTTTCCATATTCATGGATCGGCCAGGATCGTATCAAAATGCTGGCGGACTTGATGGGCGCGCTGGCGGAGGATCCCACCACGAAGGATGTGGTGATCCTGGGCGACCTGTTCGACAGATGGGTTCGTCCGGCAAATGTGGCGCCGGCCGAGTTCGGCTCTATCATGGACGCCAAGGCTAACCGGAAGGTGATGGCCGCCTTCAGGAGGGTAGCCTCATCCGAGGCCAAACTTTTCTATGTGTATGGCAACCACGACATGACCCTGGACAAGACTGAGCTAACCGATGCCATCCCCGGAATCCAGGTCCTGGGCGATGGCAAGAACCTGGGGGCATATCGCAGCGGTCTGCTGGCGGCGGAGCACGGTCACAAATATTGCCTGTTCAACGCTCCGGATACGAAGCTCGTCGGTTCCTACCTGCCTTCGGGGCAAGCCATCACCCGGATCGTTACCCAGAATGTAGCCAACACCGGTAAAGAGGACAATGAGTTCACGGATATGATCGCCGTGATCAAGGAAGCCCTGGAGCATACGGGCGACCCACTGGTGGAGAGTGTCCTGATAGGCTTGGCCCGTAAATATGGGTGGGATGAGAAAATGATCCTTCAGATGCCTGAGGGCCCTGTGACTCTGGGGCAGATGGTGGAGAAGTATAAAAACGATTATGAGACTTGGGGCCAGGGCGGGAGCGGAGTGAACTCCTTCACCGCCGTGCTGGACGACATGGGAACATACGGTGGCAATCTTTCCAAGGCCGCTGAAGATATCTACTTCAGGAAAGACCAGGCCAAGATCGTAATTTTCGGGCATACCCATGCGTATGAGCTGCTTACTGATCCCTGGGACGCATCTGTCATCGACGAAAACGGTATAGCCGTGCTAGCGGATTGCAAAACAATCTACGCCAACTGCGGTTCCTGGGTGGATGGGTGCAAGAAGGCCACCTGGGTGGAAACGGAGAAGGACCCGGAGAGCGACAAACATCACGTCCGACTTCGCTGGTATCACGAAGATGGGACCAAGAGCACCCTCCGGGCCAATCACATCCCCACGGGCTAGACCAAGCCCCAAGGGTGGAGCCAACCCCGGTGGGCGCCTGATCTGGAAGGAGACCTGCCCGGTCGGGGGAGGCTCTCATCCGAAAATCAGGATCAGTCGGCCTCTCCGGATGGCCAACATGATCCTGGCTCCGGTCACGCTTTTGACTTCAGCTCCTCCTCGTGCGTTTTGATGAAAGACCTGATTTCCTCGGCGATATCCAGCAGTTTGATCCACTGCTCCTTGTAAAGGGTCACCGGAAACCGCCCCATGCCGTAGATCGACAACGCCCCTTTTGCGCTGACCTTCATGGAGATGCCCTTGCTGATTCCCTTCTTCAACGCCGCATTTTCCTCCCGCAAACGCTCCAACTCCGCCTTCACATCCTCGTCCGACATTACTTCTCCTTGGGTTTTTTACATGAATGATAAAGCGGGCATTTTAACCGATAATCCGGAAATGGCTTCAACCATTTGGACCATGGGCTATTTTCAATTGCATCAGCCGGCGCCTCACCGAAGCGGGGAACACCAGCCCGTCCGGTGATCAATCAAGAACCAGGTCCATATACAAAGGACAATGGTCTGATGCTTTTGGATTGTTTTTGCCGACATTCTTAAACCGGGTTTGGCCCGCCCTGGCAGCCCGTGTCGGCAGACCTCGCCGCTCCACACCTGGCAAGCCCGGGTTTGACGCGGCCAAACTTTTTGAAAGCAAAAGGTAATCCAGTTGGGAGTATTCACCTTGCTTGGCATAATAGTGAGTCCAGCGTTCGCTCTCCGGAAGACGGTCGACCACATTAACAAGTCCAGGATGTTCGATCAGGGGTTTTAATGAAGTGTGAGAATCCGGATAGTCGTTCATGTCGCCGAGAACAACAAAGTTGCCTTTATATCCGCTCGGCTCCCACCATTGGTTGACAATATCTCTGACGCGACCCGCCTGTTCCAGTCGGCGGCTTTTTGTTTGACCCCTGCCTCCAATCATGGATTTCAGGTGGTTGATGTACAGTGACAAAGTCTTGTTGTCGACGTCTACATCCACTTCGAGGCAATCACGGGAAAAAAGCCATGTTTTCCCCTTCGCGTTGCGCTCATGACGATGGGTGTTGATATGGGAGAAAGGGAATCTGCTGAGAACTGCAACATCAATGCGCCGCGGATCATGCGAATCTATAACGATCCTATGTGCGTACCCTTTTCTTACCAGGTATCTGGAGTTGAACGAATCGAGGGCGTCGAGGCTTTCCACCTCCTGCAGGCAAATAATGTCAGCGTCCACGGCCTTGATGGCGTCAGCCGTGATTTTTTTTGCTTTTTCGTTATTTATGGCAAAGGCGAGATTGTTGATCGAAAAGCCGTCCTGCTTTACAGGGTCAAATTTTTTCCTGAATCTGTATCGATGGAAAAGATTTTCGGCATTAAATGTGGCTATACGTATACTCATGCCCCCCCACACAAATAAATACACGGATGATAAATATAATGCTAACACTGCAATATTACATAAGCAACGAATATTGTGAGATATTCGATATGGTTATGCGCTGAGCGTCTAAAAGAAGAGTCAGCTGGACCCAGGCATAGCCCGGCTCGTCGTCAAGATTCCGGACTATAACCGGCGGTATCGTGGATAGCTCTCAAGCTCCACAGATTGAGACCATGTGACCCCAGGCTTCCGGCTCCCTTCACACTGGTTATTGAACAGAGCCGCGCCCCCGTCATGTCCCCCTCTGAGCCTTTACTGAGCGCCGGGCCTGGGGATAGTGAATCCGCTGTATCCCACCACCGATGAATAGTTACCGCTCACCTCGCCGGAGGTTGTATATTCCACCAGGTGGGCTAGGGTCGCTCCCAGCTTCCTGCACACCTCCAGCACCACCGCTGTCGGCAGAGCCCCACACATCGATATCCTGTTCGTTCGTACGGTTTTCATCAACCCTTCGGCGTCCAGGGCTTCGATTCTTTCTATCGCCATCCGGTCCAGCTTCTGCGCGGTTTCCTGCGGGACATAGTGGCTCATGTCAGTGCTGGCGGCCAGGGTCACCGGTTTGCCATACTTCATGATCCCCTTATATAGGCATTCCGCCAGATCCATCACCTCATCGTCGCCTATCCTCGATATTATGATCGGGACTATCTGGGTGTCGGGGGAAAAATGTTCCAGCATTGGCAGCTGTACTTCCAGAGAATGCTCTTCTTCGTGAGCCCAACCCGCGTCGGCTATCTGGCAGGTGGACTCCAGCAGCAAAGTGGCAAGGCGGGAGTCGATTCTGGTCACGCCCCCCGGATATTTCCACATACCCTTGGCCATCATGCTTATCTCCGGGGCCATGGAGCCTCTTCCTGCGCCATGGTTAGGGCCAAGATAAATTACCGGACCAGAGATTTTGGCCCTGGCGTACACCTTGGCGGCCACCCGGCCCGAGTATTGGTATCCAGCGTGAGGGGCCAAAAGCCCCACCACATCCTCCCGGGAGAACTCGCCAAGAGGGAAGTCCTTGATTTGCCGTTCAATACCCTCGCCGGAGCCAGGGTAGTAGTACCCCGCCACAGCTGCATTGCGAATCATGTCAAAACCCGTGAGCAAACTCTGCATATTACAGACACACTCCCTGCGTAAAATGTAAGGACATTACGCCAGCTAAGTCAAACGGTCCATTTATTGCGCGGCGGAGCGGATACGGTCTATATCCAGAATGTATTTATACGTTATGTTTTCCTTGGCAAACAGTTCCACGCCCCCCATCATCCGGTCCACCACCGCCACCACGCCGGTTACTTCCAGCCCGGCTTCGCGCAGGGAATGTACCGCCCTCAAGCTCGACCCGCCGGTACTCACCACATCCTCCACCACGGCTACTTTCATTCCTGGGGAGAGACTTCCTTCCACCATCTTCTGGGTGCCGTGCCCCTTGGCTTCCTTGCGGACGATGACATTGCGGAGGTTTTTCCCCTCCATGGCCGCCACCATGCACACCGCGGTGGAGATGGGCACAGACCCCAGCTCCATTCCGCCCACCGCCTCCACACCCCAAAGCTCCGCCACGGGGTAAATCGCCCTGCCGATGAGCAATATCCCCTCCCCATCCAGGGTCACTTCCTTAAGATCGATGTAGTATGTGGATTTTTGGCCGGAAGCCAGAGTGAAATCCCCTTCCCGATAGGCCCTTTGTCGCACGGCTGCCAGCAGCTTAATAATATTATCTTCCATTTCTCCCCTGCTGTTATATAATCACACCTGAGGATTATATCCCATTTCTTGCGGCGGGGTCGGTTGTGGGTTCGCTTCCATCGCCGCAAAATATTAACAAGAGTAAGGCCATGGTTCTGTCGTCGATTTCTTCCAGGGGATTGTACCGTGTGGCGGTGGAGGCGGGTTCGCCAGTCGCTTCTGCGTTGCGGAGCAGGGAGAATAGCGCTGATGGATCATTCAGAACGGTAGAGATCAAATCCGGCCCTCCGGAGGCTATGGTCAGCTTGGCCATCGAGGCGGGAGCTCACCTGCTGATCTCCGCCTCCTCCTCTGGGCGTGGCGGCCTGGTGGCGCGATGGATTCTGCACTATGATGGATCCCGGGAGAGGAAAAGGAAGGAATCACCCTTCCTGGTTTTCGAGCCCCATTCTTTTTTCCTGACTGGGGATAACCTGGAGGAAAAATCTGCGGATTTTGCCATCTGCATGGTCATGCTGGAGATGGCCCAGCACAAGGAAATCCTCAATTCAGCCGGGCGATGGACAGACCCACCTTTCCAGTGGCTTGCCGGGATGGCGCATCTGCTTACACATTCGCCCAAGAAGGCCTTCGCGGCCTTCAATCAGATTCCATATGTGGATGAGGGCATGCCGGAGGAGGAAACGCTTTTCAAGTCCGGCATGGTGAATTCCGCCATATCCCTGCTGCAGACCGCTCTGGATGAGACCGACACCCAGCAGGGGCCGTTCACCACAAATGAGACGGAAGAGCGAGAGAAGCCGGATGCGCTGGCCCAGGTTCTTGCCATGCTGGATGCCCTGGCCGAAAGCGTGGTACCCGCTAAAGAGCCGGAGCTGGCGGGGATGATACGCTACAACCTTGGACGGGCCTCACTGGCGGCGGGAAGAGGGATGGAGCGAGCCATCGCCGAATACCGGGCGGCTTTGGAAGTTTCGCCGCAGATTTCCGCTCATGCGGAAGCGGCTTGCGCAACCGCCCTTGCCGGCGCGTTGTTCAATATATCCCACGAATCCACACCGGGGAGCGCCGAAAGACTGACAGAGGCTGAAACCCTGGCAAACCACGCTATGCTGGTGTATTCCAGAGACAACCAGCCTGCCGCATGGGCTTCCACCCATAGCCTGCTTGGGATGATCCTGGCCGCAGCGGCGGAACTTGTCTCCGGAACAGAACGCGTGGGAAAGCTGGCCAGGGCCGTGGATTCTTTTTCGCTGGCTGTGGAGGAAATGGGGGGAGGCCAGGCCCAAGTGAAGGAGCGTTGGGCGGTAGCCATGATGGGCTTGTGCGGAGCTTTGGTGGCGTTGGGCGCCACAGTGGGCAACGAGCGAGGGTTGGGATTCGTGGATGAGGCCCTGGCTCTTTTGGATGACGCGGAACCGAGATTATCCACCATGCCTGGCCTGGGGCTGGCTGATAACGTCCAGCTGGGCCGGGCCGGGGCATTAATAGTTAAAAAACAGATCCAGGGTTCCCTCTCTGTCTGACTCTTAAATGGTTTTGTGAACCCAATTTCGCCATGTCTCATCTAACAACCTGAAATGTACGACTATTATTTAATGGATCCTTATCATGCCGATGTATGAGTTTCGATGCGAGAAGTGCGGTGAGAAGTTTGAAAGGCTTCTACCCTATTTGGAAGCCAAAAAGACCCAGGAGTGCCCCAGGTGCGAGAAGTTATCGGGGAAAAGGGTTGTCTCCGCACCCAGCGTCTCCGCTTCTCAAGGCTCCGGCGGATTCGGCGGCGGCGGATGCGGCCCCACAGGGTTTGGCTGAGGCAGATAGTCTAAACGGCCCGGGTGGCCGCGAAAATTTTACTTGGAAGGGTTACAATTGGAATCTGTTGTTAACGGTGTATTCTTTTTTCTGTTGATACTGATGGCTCTGAGCTTCTCCGGCGGTGGCGGAGGAGGAGCCTGAGGACCTAAAAGCGATTGCTAGCCTTCACCGTTGGTGAGGTTGCAAATAACAGGCGGGGGCGCCCAGGAGGAGACTGACCGATGAAGCCAGCGGCTGTTTTCTACGATCCCGCCTTTCTTCTTCACGACACAGGAGCCCATCCGGAAAATCCGGCCCGGCTCACCTCCATAGTCGATACTCTGAAGCACTCCTCCTTTGCGCAGAGGCTGGCCTGGCCCAAATTCGGCCCGGCCTCCCTGGAGGATCTGACGGCCGTCCATACGGAAAAACATGTGGCGTACATTCAGGCAAGTTGCCTGGGCGGAAGTGGAAACCTGGACCCGGACACTGTGGTGTGCCCCGCCTCCTGGGAGGCGGCGAAGCTTGCCGCCGGAGCGGCCTGCGCGGCGGTGAACATGGTGATGAAAGGTGAATACGGTTCCGCCTTTTGCGCGGTTCGGCCTCCTGGCCATCACGCGGAGCCTGCGCGGGCCATGGGATTTTGCCTATTCAACAACATTGCGGTGGCCGCCAGGCGCGCAATAACCTCAGGCTTGGCGAAACGGGTCGCCATTATAGATTTCGATGTCCATCACGGCAACGGCACCCAGGCAGCTTTCTATGAAGACCCGAATGTGTTTTTCGTGTCGTTGCATCTGGCGGGCCACTATCCCGGAACCGGATGGACGGATGAGACAGGCGCCGAGGCCGGAATCGGAACCACCCTGAACATCCCCATGAGCGCGGGTAGCGGCGACCAGGAATATATGGATCATCTGGAGACCATCGCCTTGCCCGCGGTTAAAAAGTTTGGTCCGAACCTGATAATGGTTTCGGCGGGATTCGACGCCCACGCCGCCGACCCTTTAGGCGGCATGTCTCTTTCCACCCAGGGTTATTACAACATCACTTCCACCATCAAATCGCTGGCCGACGAAGTATGCGATGGAAAAGTGGTATCCGTGTTGGAGGGGGGGTACAACATTAAGGCCCTCTGCGATTCGGCCGAGGCCCACGTAAAAGCTCTTCTGGGGCTGTAAAAATGGGCAGCAGGGCGCAATCCCACCGTTTGGCCGCTATTTAAGCCACAAGCCTGCGGTAACTCATTGCTGGAAAGATGCGTAATATTTTGATATCATGCGTACTTTGGTCCATTGGGGTGCGTTGCAGGTGTCTTCTATATTTAAGGGAATGCTAGCCTTGGTGTTTGTCACCACCACAGCCACATCTTTCGATCCTGGGGGTCTCGAATACAGGTCCGAGAAATTCTCACTCACAATAAACAGCGATGGAAGCGGCGAACTTACCATTTTGTACAAGGATTTCGGCTCAAAGGAGGAATCTCGCAGGCATAGAAAAAAAGATCTGGCAAATCTGAAAGATTCTGTCATGGCCAATGAATTGGTGGTTGAAGCCGGACGGGATGGGGTGGAAATCGCCGAAAGGCGGTTGGATTTCGATAATTTCGCCCTGGGCGCCTTCGTGAGGGCAAAAAGCCAGGCTTATGGTCGCTTTTTCGATGTGTTCACGCAATACCGGCTGGAAATTGAGGATATGATATACATCACTCCCATGAACGGGGTGGTGGGGCAGGCGACCCTGAGTGAGGGAGGGAAGGTGGTCATCCGCAATAACAGGTACGCGTTCGCATGGCCAACCCACACGACGAATATCCATTTCTCCGCCACATACAAGACCAAGGGAATATCCTTTCGCAAAGAGCTGGAAAAGCGGTAACAGGGGCTTTATACCCATAGAAATGTCGCGTTCTCAACGTGATCCGGGACCTGAGGGCAATTTTTCCCGGTCGCCCGCCCGGCGGTTTCCCAGGTAAAATTAGACCTGGAGCGCCCCACCGGGACTCTGCAGGTGAAGCTGTCCAGAATCCTTCCCCATACTCTCTTGTCAAAAGCTGCCTTGTTGAAGTACTCTGTTCGTTTATTATCAATCCAGTTTTGTGGAGAAGCCTGCCGTGACGAAGATCAAGGCGGTGTATCCGGGGTCCTTCGATCCGGTGACCCTGGGGCATGTGGACCTTATTAAAAGAGGCTCCCGAATATTTGATGAGCTGGTAGTGGGCGTGGGGGACAACCTGCGAAAAGGAGCTCTCTTTTCTCCAGAGGAGAGAGTGGAGTTCATTAAGCATGCGGTGAAGGGAATAAAGAACGTGAAAGTGGTCCCCTTCTCCAATCTACTGGTGGAATTCGCGCGCAAGGAGGGCGCCCATGTGATCTTGAAAGGGCTGCGGGCCGTCTCCGATTTCGACTACGAACTGCAAATGTCGCTTATCAACCGCCGCATGGCCCCAAGGCTGGAGACGGTTTTCATGATGCCCAGCGAGGAGTTTTCTTTCGTCTCCTCCTCACTGATCAAGGAGATCGCCTCTCACCGGGGCGATGTCGGTTCCATGGTTCCCGCCGAGGTGGCGAGGAGCCTGGTGGAGCGGCTCTCCCCCGATAAACCAATAAAATCCAGGATATAGCGGAAATGAAGAATATAGCTCTCTCGGAGCGTGTGGGAAAAATCAAGCCTTCGGCCACCATGGCCATCACAGCAAAGGCAAAAGCCCTGAAGGCTGAAGGGGTGGACGTGGTAGGGTTTGGCGCAGGCGAGCCCGACTTCGATACTCCCGATTTCGTGAAGGAAGCGGCCATCGACGCCTTGCACGCCGGAAAGACCAAGTACACTCCCGGCGCAGGCATCCCGGAGCTGAGAGACGCCTTGTGCGAGAGTTTCAGACAGGGGGAGGGGCTTGATTATAAACGTGAGGAGACGATCATCTCCAGCGGTGGAAAGCACGCGCTGTACAACATATTTCAGGCCATATTGAGCGATGGCGACGAGGTGATTATTCCCATCCCCTACTGGGTGTCGTTCCCCGACCAGGTGTTGCTCGCCGGAGGGACCCCTGTTTTTTTGAACACCAGAGAGACGGAAGGTTTCTCCTTCTCCGTGGAGGACCTGGAGAAAGTGATCACCCCCAGAACCAGGGCAGTGGTGATAAATTCCCCTTCCAATCCTTCCGGCGCGGTGTTGGGCGAGGATCTGCTGCAGGATATCCTGAAGCTGGCGGTGGAGAGAGACATATACGTCATATGGGATGAGATATACAAGAAGATCTACTACGGCCAGGGGAAGCTTCGCTCCCTGCCGGCGCTCTACCCGGAGGGGAGGGACAACGTGCTGGTCTGCGGGGGACTCTCCAAGGCTTTTTCCATGACCGGCTGGCGCATAGGCTGGACCCTGGGCCATGCGCGAGTGATCAATGCGATGAGCATGATCCAGGATCAGTCCACTTCCAACCCCACATCTTTCGCCCAGTATGGCGCCCTGACCGCCGTGCGCCGGGGAACGGAGCATATTGCCCCATGGCTGGCCGCCTTCCGGGAGCGCCGGGACATCCTGCTGGAGGGCTTCGGAAAGATCGATGGTGTTTCATGCGCCACGCCTGAGGGGGCGTTTTATATATTCCCGAACATCTCCTGCTGGTTCGGCAAGCAGTGGGACAAAGGGGTGATCAAGGATAGCCACGATGCCGCCACATACCTTCTGGAGCATGCCAAAGTGGCGGTGGTGCCGGGGGAACCTTTCGGCAGTCCAGAGAACATCCGCCTATCCTACGCTCTCTCCACGGATGAAATCCGCAAGGGAATGGAGAGAATAATAGAAGCGTCCGAAGCGCTGCGGCCATAACAGACTTCAGGTTGTAGCCGCATTACCTGCCTTCTCTTGCTGCTCACCCCGGCCTGTCAGGCGATAAAACGCCTGATCCGCGGTATCAGCTCCCGTTCGGTGAGAGGCTTTTGCAAAAGGTCGTTGGCGCCATTAAGGAACAGCTTTTCACGCAGCCGCGCTTCCTTGATCGAGGTGATGATGACCACCGGTGTCTGCATGGTGGAGGGATTGTCGCGCAAGGCGCATAAAAGCTCAAAACCATCCTTGAGAGGCATCATATAGTCGCTGATGACTATATCCGGTTGCCGGGTACGGGCCAGCTCCAGCGCCACCATTCCGTTGGTCGCCTCCATGACATCCACTCCGATCAGGTCCATGTACGTTTTCATCAGGAATAGAAGGTTTTCGTCGTCATCGGCCAGCAGGGCCAATGGCCGTCGGAAGGGGAGGCGTACATAAAACACCCCCCATCCATCCTCGGCAAGGAAGGTTAATTTGCCCCCCAGGCGGGTGACCATTTCTTCTGCAGGGGCAAGCAGCTCTGCCAGTTCATACTCATTCCCGCTTTTCGGCAGGGGGCCCCGGATGGCGATGGCACCAGGTTGGCCGGTGGGGGCGAAAAATTCCACTTCCTCCTCGCCAGACAGCAAGTCGATATTGATGCTGGACAAGCTACATAAAATCTTTTGGATAATCAGCGGGTCGGCGTAGATCCTGGTTTGTGGGGCCACCATGTTTTTCAGGGTCACACCCTTTTCTTTAGCTTCTCCTCCGATGGTTTTTATAACAACATCCACCAGGAAGTTGGCGTCCATAAAAACCGGTGCTGGCGGGGGGAGAGCCTCGTCACGGCCAGGGGAGCTTATAATCTCGCTTACCCTGGTCCCCAACATGGTTATTGCCTTGTGAGCGCGTTCCACGGCTCCGGCCGCCGATCTGTCCAGCATGGCGCCCTGGTTTTTAATAAAGTCCAGATTCGTCCTCACATCCTCATAAAAGGAGAGTATGTCTCTGGATATATCTCCCGAAATTTGTTCGACCCGGCGCCGGGCATTTTCGGCGGCGTCCATGGCCACTTTCAGGGTTTCATCCCGTTTTCTACTCTCGCTAATGTCGCGGGCCAGGCCCAGAACATATTTCAGGGCGCCATCCTCGCTTCGAATGGGAGTGGCCCTGGCGTTGATCCATTTATTTTCGTCGCCGGTGATTCTGCAATCTATCCCCAGATCGGAAGTGGCCCTGCCATCGATAATATCCTGGAAATGAGCCATTACAGCGGGCAGGTCGTCCGGATGGATCAGCCGGGAAATATGGCAGGAGGGGGGACTTGAGCGGCCATGACAGGGAAACTCTTTCGGAGGATCGGTGAAGCATTTGAGCTCCCCTTCTCCGGAAACAAAGAATACAGCGGCGGAGGCGTTCCGCGCCAGGCTGTCGAATTTGACCTGGCTTTCTCTTAGTTTTTCATCCCGCTGGCGCAAAAGCAAGAGAAGCTCTTCACGATCCAGGGACTCAATGTCTCCAATCTCTTCCATAAATGTCACCACCAGAACAAAATTATTCTTCGGCTTTGAAAGAGATTATGTTCCCCAACGATAATCTACGCTGACATTCTCTTGCCAGCGCAATAACAATATCACTACTCCCTGATTCTTGTCAACCATAAATAATCAGGTTGTTGCGAGCACATAAACTGTCCGGGTCTGTAGCACGTAATCCATCCTGTTTTAAGGTGTATCCCAGGAGGGATCGCCATGAAGAGGACACAGTTGCTCCAGGAGACTCGGAAGATGAGATTCTTAGATGTATTTCAGGGATGGAACGAAGGCAGGCCACGCTTTCCTTGATGATGTCTTATGTTATAGTGGTTCCAGGAAGCGCAAGGGTGGAGACATGCCCACCCGATGTGGCAAATGTGGCTTTTATACATAGTCTGTCGGCCAGATGTGGTTTATAACCGCAAGGATATTCTCAAAGGAGCGTGCCATGATAAAAGAAGGTAAGCGGGCCCCGGATTTCACTCTGCCGGATCAGGACGCGAAGCCGGTTTCGCTGAAAGACTTCGCAGGGAAAAAAGTGATCCTATTCTTCTACCCAAAGGCAAACACCGGCGGGTGAACCACGGAGGCGACCGAGTTTCGGGACGCAATCGGGGATTTTAAAAAGCTAAACGCCGTAATAGTGGGGATCAGCCGCGACAAGCCGGAGGCGCAGAAAACGTGGGCCATGGCCCAAGGGCTGCCATACCGTCTGTTGTCCGATCCTGAAGCGCGGATACATACCAAATACGGCGCCTGGGGGGAAAAGGTCATGTACGGCAAGAAAACCGAAGGAGTGATCAGATCCACCTTCGTCATCGGGGAAGATGGCGCCGTGCAAAAGGCGTATACGAACGTGAAGGCCAAGGGTCATGCGGCTCGGGTGCTGGCGGATCTGGCCGGGCAGGGATAGCGTCGACCGGGTTACTTATATCGATAGGTGATCCGCCCCCTGGTCAGGTCGTAAGGGCTCAGTTCCAGGCGGACTTTATCGCCGGGGAGTATCCTGATGAAGAACTTACGCATCCGGCCGGAGACATGGGCCAGCACTCCGAACCCGTTATCCAGCTCCACCTTGAACATGGCGTTGGGCAATGATTCTTTCACCATGCCCTCCACCTCCACCGCTTTGTCGGTGTCGCTTTTAGGCGGCCCTTCCTCCCGCGCGTCGGTTACCGCCTTATTGGTTTTCTTCTTGGTAGTGAATCTTCTTTTTTTTTTCATATGCCATAAAATATACGGAGCCAGCGTGGCTCCTTGTTATCAAGATCAATAGCCTAATTCATTCCTGGGCAATATTACAACGTTTAGTTGCGCCAATATGGAAGAGCCTGTAAATTGAATTTCTTGCAAAACATCTCCGGATGGCCTTAGAATGGATTTCCTAATTCCTCTATTTTCGCCTTATAGGCATTTTATGGTTTTGGCATGAACATAAACAAGTACGTCAAGGGAGCAGGCATAAACGTTTTCCGAATCTCCGGCAAACTGATATCCTCCAACATAGAAAGCCTCAAAAGCAGCCTGGACTCCGCAATTGAAGAGCCAAACCCCAAGATTATTCTCAACTGCCGCAACGTCAACATCATCGATTCGGCCGCAGTGGGCCTTTTGATAGGCCGGGCGCGGGCGGCCAAGAAAAACGGAGGGTACTTCTGCTTTTGCGAGCCCCAACCGGCTATCTACAGGCTATTCTCCATGGTGGACGTGGGCAAATGGATGGATATCTTCAACACAGAAGAAGAAGCCCTCAGGGCCATTGAAAGCCAGGTGAAACCCAACGCCGAAGCTTAAACAATACTGTACAGGGCAATATCCCCCTCTACAAAGCCGTATCGCCCCGCTCGCCGGTCCTGATTCTCACTGCCTCCTCCACTTGTAACACGAAGATTTTTCCATCACCGATCCTGCCGGTGTGGGCAGACTGGCTGATGGCGGTCACTACATCCTCAACCATGTCATCGGTAACCACCACCTCCAGCTTTATCTTCGGCAAAAAATCAACCACGTACTCCGCGCCGCGATAAAGCTCGGTGTGCCCCTTCTGTCGGCCGAAGCCCTTGACCTCTGTGACTGTCATGCCCAAAACACCGATCTCGTTCAGCTTGTCCTTGACTTCGTCAAGTTTGAAGGGCTTTATTATCGCCTCAATCTTTTTCACAATACCCTCAAGGTAGTTTTCGGGGCCGAAAGGCTCTGTGGCCCCATGCCGCGCAATAGTGCGCCCGGCAGGACTCGAACCTGCGACCTGCGGATTCGGAATCCGACACTCTATCCACCTGAGCTACGGGCGCTATGTGGCGAGTTTACCACAAGCCGGGATTGTGCGCCATTTTTCAATGTCTCGCCGCGTCCGGCGCCCCTTGGCGCCCGGCCCAGGCGCCTGGATCCGCCTATGTTGACAACATAAGGAAATATGTGTAATAAAGAACGATCGTTCGCCTTAAGGGGTTGTATTGAGAATGAGGATGGCATGCCGAAGGTAGACAATTCATATTTGGAGCAAAGGCGCGCGCATATCCTAAAGGCGGCTAAGGCATGTTTCGTCAAAAACGGATTCCACAAAACCACCATGCGCGACATCATGAAAAAATCAGACCTCAGCTCCGGCGCCGTGTATCGCTATTATAAAAGCAAGGAAGATATTATAGAGGCCATCGCCTACCAGACCCTTGAGGCCAATATCGCAGTGATAGATGACGTCAGGAAAAAGGGGAATACCAGAAACCAGATAGAGACCCTGGTGGACAGATTCTTTTCCATGCTCGAAAATCCGGAGGAAAAATTCACCAGCATTGACGTGGAGTTGTGGGGGGAGGCGCGCAGGAATAAAAAGGTCAGGGATATTCTGGTTAAATCCATCGGCGCTCATCACGCCGAATTTGTTAAGATTATCCTCCAGGCCCAGGCAGGCGGGGAGATTCACCGGAATGTGGATCCAGGATCCCTGGCCTCCGTCATGATCGCCCTTTTCCAGGGGGCTATCGTGCAGATCAGGGTCGGAAGAAACCTGGACCTGTGGAAATATACGGCTTGCGTAAAAGAGATGCTGGCCACCATGTTGATCGATAAAGAGGAAGTGACCGCATGACGCCGAATCGGTGGCCGATTATGGTGGTGGCCGCGTGGATGGCTCTATACTCCCCCGCTGCCGCCGAGAACCAGAAGGCTCTCACTCTGGACCAATGCCTGGCCATAGCCATGGATAACAACAGCCAGATATCCCTGGCCGCCCAAACCCGTGAAAAAGCGGAGCTGACCAAGGCTGAAGCGCTGGGCAAGGCCCTGCCGGACCTGGACCTTCGCGCCAGCTATACCCGAGCCGGGAAAAATCCGGAGGTGGAGTTTTTCGGCACAAAGTTCAAGCTGGCCCCGGACGAGGCGTTTCAGGCCCAGGCTACCCTCACCCAGTATCTCTACTCTGGCGCTGTATCCTCCGGCTATAAGGCCAGCCGACTGTTGCTGGTGGCGGCCGGGGGAATGGAGAGCGCATGGCGCAGGGACGTGGCCGCCCAGGTGAAGACCGGCTTTTACACTCTCCTTTTCACCAGGGAAGTAATATTGACCGAACGGCAATCCGTGGACCAGATCGCCTCCCATATAAAGGATTCGATGGACCGGGAGGCGGTGGGGTTGAACACAAAATACGACACCATGCGGCTGGAGACCCGGTTGGCCGAGGAAAAACACAACCTCATCGAGGCGCAAAATATCCATGCGAGAGCCCGGCTGGCCCTCCTGAACCTGATGGGGCTCGATCCGCTATCGCCGGTGTCATTCCAGGGCAGCCTGGAGCAGATGGCCCGGCCTTTCGGCCAAACCCTGGAGCAGGCCCTCGCCTCCGCCTTGGAGAGCCGTCCGGAGCTGGGCGCCGCGCGGGCCAGGCTGGAGGCGGCAAAAGAGATCGCCCAGGCGGTGCAAAGCGAGCAATACCCCACCATCAGCGCTTTTGGCGCATATCAGGTGGCCAACAACGTCGGGATAGGGGACTCCGATACATTGTTCGACCAATGGAACGTGGGTCTGCGGATGGAGATGAACTTGTTCGATGGACGGGAGCGAGCATCCAGAAGAAGACAGCGGCTGGTGGATATGGAAATGGAAAAAATCCGGCTCCAGGAGCTGGAGCGCAGTGTGAAGATAGATGTCAAATTGGCGTTTGATGAAATGCACAGGGCTCTCGAATTCACCATGTCTCAAAGCAAAAGCGTGAAGTACGCCGAGGAAACATACCGTATCGCCATGGTGAACCGCCAGGAAGGGGTGATGACCCAGCTTGAACTGCTGGATGCCCAGATGGCCCTCACCCGGGCGGGGATAAATTACCAGAAATCGCTGTTCGAATACGCAACGGCCAGAGCCATGCTGCAACGCGCCATTGGCGAGGATATCAGCATTGCGGAGGAGAAAAAATGACCGCTGGTTCCTTGATACAATACACTCCCGCTAAATCTAGGCCGTTAACGGCTACGGCGCCGACATTGACAGCTCTGGTGTCGATGGCGCTGGCCGGAGGGCTTGCCATGGGTTTGGCCTCCTGTTCCTCCGAAGCCCCCGATGCAGCCCCTCAGGTTCAAGAGAAAAAGGTCGTCCGGGTAAACGTAATGGAGGTGGTCTTGGAGACTTTTGAGCAGAAGCTCACTTTGCCCGCCGCCGCCAAGGCGTCCAGAGAGGTGACCGTGGCCTCGGAGACTCTGGCAAGAGTGGAGAAAGTCGGCTTCGAAAAAGGGGACGAAGTGGCCGAGGGGACGCCCCTGGCTTGGCTGGACGACAGCGGTGTGCGAGCCCTTATGGGCCAGGCGGCCGCCGACCGGGACATAGCGCAACTTGACTATGAGAAGCAGAAAGCCCTTAGAGACAAAAGCGCCAACGTTTCCGATTACACGCTGCAGAAAGCCCGGCTGGCGCTAGTCGCCGCGGAGGCCAGGCTGGAGGGGCTTTCATCCAGCTTGAAAAAACATGTCATCACCGCGCCCATTTCCGGCGTGGCTGTCAGCCGGAATATCGAGGTGGGCGCCGTGCTTAGCCCCGGCGCTCCGGTGACCAGGATATTGACCACCCGGCCCTTGAAGGTGCTGGTGGGGGCGCCGGAATCCACCATTTCCGACTTTGCCTTGGGCAAGAAGGGGCAAGTGGTCTTCGACGCCTTCCCGGACCGAGCCTTTGAGGGAATAGTTACATATGTGGCCGCGGAAGTGGGGAAGACCGACCGGGTGTTCGAGGTGGAGTTGACACTACCAAATTCCGATGGCGCCATCCGCCCGGAGATGGCCGCCAAGGTGACCTTTGTTCGCCGTTCCATCCCTGGCGCCATAGTCGTCCCGCAGACATCCATAGTGGAGCTTGCCACGGGACATGTAGTGTTCGTGGTGGACCGGGACAAGAAGGCGCATCAAACAGAAGTGGTGGTGGGGGACTACTCCGAAGGGAAGACGATGATAAGCTCCGGCCTGGCCGCTGGTGACATGCTGGTGGTCATGGGGCAACGCGGACTGGTGGAAGGCGACACCGTGGAGACGGTGGAGTGAATCATAACATGGGCCGATGGGCATGATCATATGAGGATAACGAACTTTTCCGTCCGCAATTACATGGCGGTATATATGATGATCTTCATCATTATGGTGGTGGGGTACTACTCCTATATATCCATGCCGCGCGAGTCCGCCCCGGACATCACCATCCCCTTCGTGATAGTGACAGCCAGCTACCGCGGGGTCTCTCCCCAGGATATGGAAACTCTGGTGACCAACAAACTTGAGAACCAGATAGAGAACATCGAAAACATAAAGGAGATGCGCTCCTCCACCAAGGAGGGACTGTCGCTGATCACGGTGGAGTTCGATCCATCGATGGACATAGACGAGGCTCTGCAAAAAGTCCGTGACAAGGTGAACATCGCCAAGACGGAGATCCCCCCGGACGCCGACGAGCCATCGGTGCAGGAGATCAATTTTTCCAACATTCCCATCCTTTTGGTGAACATCTCCGGCAAGTACGGCTTGGTGCGGTTAAAAAGGGTGGCGGAGGATTTGAAGGACAAGATCGAGCAGGTCCATGGTGTATTAAGCGTGGAGATCGCCGGCGGGCTGGAGCGGGAAGTGCAAGTGGATGTGGATCCGGAGCTGCTACGATACAACAACCTGGCGCTCAAGGATATCAAGGAAGCCATCGAACACGAGAATGTGACCATCCCCGGCGGATCCGTGGAGGTGGGTAATTACAAGTACACCATCCGCACACCTGGCGAATTCAAGGATCCCTCGGTGATCGGCGGACTGGTGTTGAAAACCGGTCGGCTGCAGCCTGTATATGTGCGCGACGTGGCGGATGTCAGATTCGGGTTCAAGGAGCCGTCATCGCTGGCCCGCCTGGGGGGTGACGACTGCATCACATTGTCGGTGACCAAGCGCTCCGGTGAAAACATAATCGAGGTGTCTGACGCCATTAAGGCGCTGGTCGCGCAGGAGAGGCCCGGCCTGCCCGGGACCACGGAGGTGACCATCACCGCCGATCAGAGCAAGATCACCCGCTCTCTGGTGGGCGACCTGGAGAACAATATTATTACCGGGTTGATCCTGGTGTTGCTTGTGCTGCTGCTGGCGATGAACCTGAAAGTGGCGGTATTCGTCGCCATGGCGGTCCCCTTTTCCATGCTGATCACCTTCATGGTTATGCACGCTCTCGGCTTTTCGCTGAATATGGTGGTGCTCTTTTCGCTGATTCTGGTGCTCGGCATGCTGGTGGACAACGCCATCGTGATAGTGGAAAACATATACCGCCACGCCGAAGAAGGCGCTTCGCCGGTACGGGCGGCCATAGACGGCGCCTCAGAGGTGACCATGCCCGTGATCACCTCCACGGTGACCACCCTGGCGGTGTTTTTTCCCATGGCCTTCTGGCCGGGGATCATGGGGGAGTTCATGGTGTACCTGCCATACACCGTTTCCATCGGCCTGGCCTCCTCGCTGTTCGTTGCTCTGGTGATAAATCCCACTCTTTGCGCCACGCTGCTCACTGTGAAGGCCCACGGAAAAAGGGTGCAGGATCTTTCCGACGAGGAACTGGGATTCTCCTTTCGCTGGTACAAGTGGCTTTTGCACAAAGCTATGCGCCACGCATGGCTGACCATGCTCATTTCCTTCGCCTCACTGGCCGTAGTGCTGGTCGCCTATTCCAGGCTGGGTCACGGAGTGGAGTTTTTCCCAAAGGTGGAACCCACCAAGATATTCGTCAACATGGAGGCCCCCACCGGCTCCTCCGTCACCGCCACGGACAGGGTGGCCAGACTCATGGAGGCCTCCGTGGCCCGGCACAAGGATGTGGAAGTGTACGTCACCAATGTGGGAGTCTCCACGGAGCAGTTCGATTTTGGCGGAGCCAGTGAAGGCCCCAGCCACAAGGGGCGCCTGGCAGTAGACTTTATAGACCGGGTAGAGAGAACCCGCTCCACATACGTCTCCATCGAAAAGATGCGGGAGGATGGGAAAAGGATCGTGGGCGCCGATGTGAAGATCCAGGAGGAAGAGATGGGCCCTCCCACTGGGCCGCCGATCAACATAGAGATATCAGGCGCCGAGTATGACATCATCGTGGCCTACAGCTCCAGGGTGGAAAAGCTGCTAAAGGAAATCCCTGGGCTGGTGGATCTTCAAAATGACTTCTCCCTGGGCCGGCCGGAGCTGATCATCCGGATCGACCGGGAGAGGGCGGCCCGCTTCGGGATGCGCACCAAGGACATCGCCCAGGAGATCTCCGAGGCCATCCAGGGCGCCAAGGCCTCCACATATCGCGAGGGAAAAGACGAGTATGATATTCGGGTTCGCTTGAGAAAGGATCGCCGGGACAAGATAGAAAAGCTAAAGCAGATATTCATCAGCCACGAGGGAAAGACGGTTCCCCTCTCTTCCTTCGCCAAAATATCCACGGAGCCGGGCTTTGCCTCCATCGCCCATATCAACGGCAAGAAGTCGGTGACCGTCTCCGCCAATGTGCAAAGCGGGGTGAACGAAAACGCGATGCTGGCCGAGGTGAAGAAGGCTTTGGCCGAAAAGCTGCCGGTCCCCACCGGGCTGCGGGTGGACTACACAGGGCAGAACAAGGATCAGCAGGAGGCCCAGACCTTTTTGGGCAAGGCGTTCGTGGCCGGGGTTTTCATGATTGCTTTCGTGCTGGTGTTGCAGTTCAACTCGCTACTGACCCCGTTCGTGATACTCTCAGCTGTGTTTCTGTCGCTTCTAGGGGTGTTCATCGGGCTGATGGTCACCGCCACCCCCTTCGGCATAATCATGACCGGCGTGGGGGTAATCAGCCTGGCGGGCGTGGTGGTTAACAACTCCATAGTGCTCCTTGACTACACCATCCAGTTGCGCGAGCGGGGGATGGAAAAGCTCTCCGCCGTGGTCAATGCGGGCATCACCCGTGTGCGCCCCGTGCTTCTCACCGCGGTGACCACCATCCTGGGCCTGGCGCCGATGGCAGTGGGAGTGAGTTTTGATTTTAAAAAGATGGAGATAATTACCGCTTCCGACTCGGCGGACTGGTGGGGGCCGATGGCGGTGGCTGTAATATTCGGCCTGACCTTCGCCACGCTTTTGACCTTGGTGGTGGCGCCCACAATGTACTACCTGCTGGATGCGATCAGCGAAAGGGTGACAGGCTCGTCGCTCACCCATGATGGCGTGGACCAGGGAAAATTCTCCCACCCTGTGAAAAAGGAGCAGGCGCGGGCGCCAGAGACACCCGCCGAAAAAGCACCCGCGGGATAAATGGGCGATTGACAATCATTCCCGTGAAAAATTACACTTGTCAGACGCCTGCGCGCGATGCCTCGCGGAGTCTTTAACTTTTTGTTTTGAAGCGGAATCATCCCATGACAGAGGAAGTCTTATTTTTATCCTCCACTATAAGCCAGGCTCAGGTGGGCCACCTGTCCATCTGGGGGATGGTTCAGTCCTCCGGCTTGGTGGCCAGGATAGTGCTGGCCGTGCTCCTGGGATTCTCGATAGTTTCCTGGGCCATTATCCTGCACAAGCTCCGGGTCTTCACCCGTATCAGCCGTGAGACCATCAACTTCATGGAAGTCTTCAAGAAAAGGGGGCAGATGGAGAATGTATACAACCACGCCAAGCGACTGCGCAACTGCCCCATGGCCAAGGTCTTTTTGGCCGGATACATAGAGCTGGCGGCCCAGTTCCGCCTCTCCCAGGTGGAGGCGGCCAGCCAGGGGCATGAGGATGGCCTGTTGCTCGAAAAGCTGGATTCCGTCAGCCGTTCGCTGGAAAGGGCCACGGCCCAGGAGGTGACCAAGCTTGAGCGATGGTTGATATTTCTGGGGACCACCGGCTCGGTGACTCCCTTTATCGGCCTGTTCGGCACTGTGTGGGGGGTAATGATGGCCTTCTCCGGCATCGGGGCCAAGGGCGTGGCCTCCGTGGCGGTGGTTGCCCCAGGCATTTCGGAAGCGCTCATCGCCACGGCGGCGGGGCTGTTCACGGCGGTGCCTGCGGTGATGGGATATAACTATTTTATTTACCAGGTGAAGATCCTGGCCACCGACCTGGACAACTTCTCGCTCGACATGCTCTCATTGATCGACAGGATTTACATTAAGCGCTCCAGCTAGCCATGATGCAAGACACCGGCGGCAAGCGCTTCCGCCGCAAGGCTTCCACCCTCCTGACGGAGATCAACGTCACACCTTTCGTCGATGTCATGCTCGTCCTGTTGATCATATTCATGGTCACAGCCCCCATGATGCAAAGCGGAGTATCCGTGGAACTACCGAAGGAGAGCGCGGGGGCCATGGAGATCGAGGAGGAAAATGTGGTGACCATCGATAAGGAGAGCGTGATCTATTATAACGACAAACGGGTGCGGCGCGGGGACTTGGAGGAAAGGCTGAAGTCCATAGCATCCACCTCTCCCGGCGCTCATGTGTATCTGCGGGCAGATAGGCGCGTGGCCTACGGCGCAGTGATGGATCTGCTGGCGCTGATAAAGAACTCAGGAATCGAAAAAATCGGGATGGTGACCGATCCGGAACCTGAATCGTGACAGAGAGCCGATTTGTAATTGCAGTTCCGGACCATCATGGCGGGCGGCCACAGGGACGGGAGACGGAATTTGATTGCCAGGGAAAAGGAGTTTGACACGGCGGGGCGAATGGCCCTTGCGGTGGCGCTCTCTTTCACCATCCATGCCGGTGTGCTGGGCCTGGCTTTTTTCCACGCAGCCTTTCTCGCCAGGCCCCCCGTTATCACCCCCGGCGGAGCTGTGTTCATCACCCCGGTCAGCCTTCCGAAAAAGCCGATAAATAAACCGGAGCCGTCCAAACCGGAGCCGCCGAGAGTGAAAAAATCAAAAGCTCCCACCTTGACGAAGAAAACGACCCGGGGCAAGATCGTCCCCATTGGGAAAAAGAAGAAACCGCCGGAGCCTCTCCCGCCAGTGGTTAAACCTGAGTCTGTGAAACCGAAGATGAAACCGGCGGCGGAGAAGCCCTCCAATTTTCGCACGGAAGGGGTAGAGTTTAAGTACGATTACTACATCAAAATCGTAAAAAGGAAAGTTGAGGAAAACTGGATCACCCACGGGCTGGACGCCTCCGGACAGAGGACCAATCCGGAAGTGTACTTCAAGATATCCAGAAACGGCGATGTGCTAGAAGCGCAGCTGGAAAAATCCTCCGGCAATTCACCGCTGGACGAGAGCGCTCTTGAAGCGGTGAGGCGGACAAAATTTCCTCCGCTCCCTTCTGGTTACAGACGTGATTATTTGGGTGTATACTACAACTTCGAATATGCTCAGAGAGAATAAAATCCCGATAATAGCTATGGCGGTTATGGCCATGGTGGCCGCTGCGGGCCATGCTGTGGCCGAAGAGGCGCCGGATATAAAAATCACCACGGAACGCACCGAATCGAGACTGGTGGAGGTGGCGGTGGCCGAATTTTCCCATGAGGGGACAGACTCCCTGGGGCTCGGCGCCCTGGCTGCCAGCGTAATAGATTTCGACTTGGGATTCTCCGGATATTTCAAGACGGTGGAGGATAAGGGATTCGTGGCGGCGGTGGATCTGAAGGACAAAAAAACCGGGATTATCGACTATGAATCGTGGAAAACCATCTCCTCTAACTTCATGGTGAAGGGAAAGGTTATTCCGGAGGGGAACAGCAAGGTCTCCATCGAGGTCTTGGTCTACGACCTGCAATGGCGCAAGATGGATTTCGGCAAGAGGTACACCTCCTCGCTAACCATGTTTCGCCAGATGCTCCACCAGTTTTGCGACGATTTTGTGCATCGCTATACCGGCGAGCCTGGTGTGTCCCGGTCCAGGATGGTGTTCGTTTCCTCCATCCGCGGCCGCAAGGAGCTGATGATGGTGGATTATGACGGATATAATCCACGGCAGATCACCACTGAGCGCACACTGGTGCTCTCCCCGTCGTGGAACCAGGTGAACAGTAACCTTGTGCTTTTCACCACCTATCGATATCGAAACCCGGACCTTTACGTAATGGACCTTTCCACAAAGGCGCGTTATCCGCTTTCCACGGTCATAGGTGTAAACAGCACGGGCGAATGGTCGCCAGACGGCGCCCGGGTGGCCTTCTCCATTTCCCGGCAGGGGAATTCGGATATATACATTGTAAACGCCGATGGAAGGGGGCTGACCCGTATCACCGACCTACGAAGCGCCGAGCTCAACCCCACATGGAGCCCGGACGGCAAGAAACTTGCCTTCACATCGGACATGTCCGGATCCCCCCAGATATACGTCATGAATGTGGACGGGTCGGGACGCGAGCGGCTCAGCTTCGACAGTCGATACTCCGATGGCGCCGCCTGGAGCCCCAAAGGGGAGAAACTGGCCTATGCCTCACGGGTGTACAACAATTTCGACATAACAGTGCAGTCGATGGTGGATATGTCGGTAAAGATGATAACCGAGGGGTACGGCAGTGGAAACAACGAGACGCCGTCCTGGGCCAGGGATGGGCGCCATGTCGTGTTTTCCTCCAACAATACCGGCGCGACGCAGCTGTATATTTCCGGGCTGGATGGCAAGCAACCGAGGCGGATCACTAGCCTTCCCGGCGGGGCGACCCAGCCTTCCTGGGGCCCGTGAGAATCTTCCCCGGACGAACTTTCTTGAAAGTTTGACATAAAAATGCTAGATTCACCCCTTTAAAGGAAGGGGTAGATAGAATTGAACGAAAATATAGAGGGAAGGATAATGCGCATTAACAACGTAAATAAATTTTTATCATTTATATTCTTGGCGGTTATCATCGCATTTTCACAAGGATGCGCCAAAAAGGGCGCCAACGCAGGGGCAAAGACCGAGTTTGGCGGCCCTAACTCAGGTGACCAGTTCCGTCCCGGCGGAGAAGCGGGCCAGCTGAGCCCCGAACAGGAAAATATAGAAGCCAGGGACGCCAGATACCGGGAGGTCACTTCCGGCGCATTGCAGGACGTTTTTTTCGATTTCGACAGGTCGGAGCTGCGGGAGGACTCTAAAGCCGTTATTGAGTCCAACGCTCGATGGATAATCGCCAATCCTGGAATGAAAATCCAAATCGAGGGTCATTGCGACGAACGGGGAACGGAAGAGTATAATCTGGCCTTGGGTGAGCGGCGGGCCACAACGGTGAAAAATTACCTGACCTCCATGGGAGTGGACAACAAGAGGCTTTTCACAATAAGCTACGGGGAGGAAATCGCGCTGGATCCCGGACATTCCGAAGAAGCCTGGGCGAAAAATCGCAGGGCCCATTTTGTGACAACGGAAGCGAACTTCTGATCCCTTTCCCGCTGCCATGTAGCGGGGAATAGGCCATTTAAGGGGGAACCGCATAGCGTTCCCCTCTTTTTTATTTATCGGACAATGCATAAAAAGTTATCAGACCACGGAACTACTTTTTTGCGGGGAGCGGTTCTGGCATCCTCCATTTTCACCCTGGGCGGCTGCGCCATGAACTCTGGAGTGGATCAGGCCCTTCGCGACGCCAGGGAGATCAACGCTAAAGTGGACTCCCTCCAGAATGAGCAGCGCGAACAGACTAAAATCATCCAGTCCGTGCATTCCGCCCTGCGCAACCAGGCCGATATGGCCGCCGACTTCGGCCGACTTCAGGACTCGGTGATGGTGTTAGGTGGCCGAATCGAGGAGCTCAACGCCAGGATAGCCATGCTGGGGCAGAAGCTGGAGGGAGTTCGCTCCACTTCCGGCGGTGGTGTGGCCAACGAGGCGGAAATCCGTGTAATAAACCTGCGGCTGGAAAAACTCAACGAGAGAGTAAAGGATATATCGGTCAAGCTGTCCAAGGCTCTGGGCGAACCTGTGGAGGAAGTGGCCCCAGGAGGCTCTATTCCCGCGGCGGCCCTTATCCCCGGCCAGACCGAAATACGGGAAAGCGCCACCGTATGGGGAGCCCCTTCGGTGGAGACAAGCCCCCAGACGCCTCCGGAGCAGGACGTAAAGCAGGACGTAAAGCAGGAGCCGGGCGAGCTTTATCAGCGCGCATACAGCGCCTATCTGTCCGGGCAGTTCGACGAGGCGGTATCGGGGTTTGATGAATACCTGAAACTGTATCCGAATACGGAGCTTTCCGACAACGCCATTTACTGGCTTGCCGAGTCCTACCTGGGCGCGGATAACCTGGAAGCCGCCTCCGCCGCTTTCGACCGAATGGCCGAGACCTTTCCATACAGCAACAAAGCGCCCACGGCCCTTTTGCGCAACGCTCAGATTTTCATCAAGCAGGGGCAAACGGCCCAGGCGGTTGATAAGCTGAAACTGGTCATAGATAAATATCCCACCGCGCACGAGGCCGCCACGGCCAGAGGCAGGCTGGAGGAGATTAAACAATGACCATTGAAATATTCGTTCAGACAAAACATTATCCGGGAGAGTACAGTCATCATGCTTGACGTTTTCAGGGAAGGGGCCAAATCCTGGCTAAGCAAGGTTTTTATCTGGGGTGTCGCATTCACCTTTGTGGGAGCCGCTTTCATGGTATGGGGTCAGCAGGGCGCCCAGCGGCTGGTGGCTGTGGCTATGGTGGGGGACGATGAGATTTCCAGAGCCGACTGGTATCAGCGGACAAAAGCTATCGAGAGCAATCTTCGCACCCAGCTGGGGGGCCAGCTGGATCCGGAACTGCTAAAGAGCCTGAACCCCAGTTCTATGGCCCTGGACGCTCTTATCGAGGAGGCGCTGATGCGCCGGGAAGCGATGATAGCCGGGGTGGACGTGAGCGACGAGGAGGCCCGCGAGACTGTGATGGGAATGCGCGAATTCATGACGGACGGAATGTTCGACCGGCGCAAGTACCAGGACATCCTGAATCTCAACGGTTACAAGCCTGCCGATTTCGAGGCTAATATACGCCAGGATATCCTGACGGCCAAGTTCCGTTCCCTGATCCAGCGCGCGGTGCGGGTATCCGACGCTGAAGCTCTGGATGTCTATATCCGAGACAACCAGGAGGTGGTGGTGGCGTATGCGGAGGCGTCTGATGAGAGCCTGCGCAAGGAGATTAGCGCCAGCGATGACGAGCTGAAAGAGTGGTATTCCAAAAGGCAGCTTGAATTTGAGACTCCTGACCGGCGCATGTTCAGGATCATGACCGCCTACCCTGGCTCTTTCGAGCTGACGGCGTCCGTGAGCGAAGAGGAGATGAGGGATTATTACGATAAGCACAAGGCGGAGTTTGAAACGAGCGAGGCGGTGGAGGCGAGCCACATTCTGGCCAAGGTGGAGATGGGCGCACCGGAGGAGGCCGACAAAGCGGCCAGGGAAAAGATTGAAAAGGCCCTGGCCAGGGTGGTAGCTGGAGAGGATTTCGCAGAAGTGGCCCGCCAGATGAGCGAGGACGCGGCAAACGCGTCAAAGGGCGGGGAGCTGGGCAAGTTCACCAAGGGACAGATGGTGCAGGCTTTCGATGATGTGGTTTTCACCATGAGAACAGGTGAAATCTCTAAGCCTTTCAAGACCCCGTTTGGTTGGCACGTTGTAAAGGTCACCAGAAATATTGAGCCTGGTATCGCCGAGTTTTCCCAGGTGAGGGAACTGGTGAAGATTAAGGCGAAAAAAGCCAAGGCTGCCGAAGAGGCCGAGGTGGCGATATACAAGGCTGCGGAAGGCGCCACGGTGGAGAATTTTGCCCAGAAAGCCGCGGATGATAAGAATCTTCGCATGGAGCCTTTGATCCTGTCCCGCACCAACTCGATTCCGGATATTCCAGATTCCAAGGAGATAATGAGCGCCCTGTTTTCCATGGAGAGGGGAACCGTTTCCAAAATAATCAGCTTTGACGAAGGATACGCCCTCCTGGCGCTCGACGATCTTGTTCCCGCGGCCTCGCCCCCGTTTGAACAGATCCGGGAGCAGGTAAAGGCCCGCTACATCAGCGAGAAGGCCAGGCAACTTGGCAGGGAGAAGACGGAGAAGATAGTGGCCATGGTCCGCGAGGAGAAAAAGACCTTTGCGGAGGCGGTTCGCGCGATGGGGCTGGAAGTTAAGACAACCAGGCCCTTCTCCGCTACTTCGCTTCGCGGGGATAAGTCTGAACAGGAGAGCGGCCAGTCATCTGAAGCTTTCGCCATGGAAAAAGGCGATGTGAAATCTATTCCCGGAATGAAGGGGTATGTGGCCATATTGCTGGTGGACCGTCAGCCCATCGATTATTCCCTGGCTGCGGGCAAGATCGAAGCCTCGCGCCAGAGCCTGTTGGCCGCCAAACGGGACAAGATTCTGGCCCAAGTAGTAAGCCAGCTTCGCAAGAAAGCCGAAGAAGCAGGGAAGATCGAAATCTTCGAAAAGATGGACAACGGAGCATAAAACTGCAAGTTCGCTTCGACCTTTAATAACCGGTGGATTATTGATCCGCCGGTTTTTTTTCGCAGGAAGTAAGGTCTATTTGCGCTTCTTCTTCTCCTCGCTCCTTAAAGCTTCCACTTTTTTCGGATCCACAATCGCCCCATTATTGGCCAAAAGCACGACTAACTCCAGATTCTCCTTGGCCAGGGCATAGTCGGAAGCGGTGTAGCCGTCTTTATCCTTGGCGTTGACATCAACCCCCTTTTCCGTGAGCAGCTTCACCATTTCATACCTTCCCGCAACCACCGCCATCATCAGCGCGCTTAATCCCCGCTCATCCATGGCGTTGATATCGGCGCCCTTGCTCAATAGCAATTTCGCCTCCTCCTCCCTGTTCCAGGAAGCCGCCACCATAAGGGGAGTCAGCCCTCTGCGATCCCTGCCGTTGATATCGGCGCCTAATTTTAGCTGTTCCAGGACCAGGTCCCTCATTCCCCCCGCCAAAGCGGCGGACAGTAGCAGGGATTTATCCTCATTCGTCTGGTTCCGTTTGGCGCCTTTTTCGGCAAGTAACTGGTATATCTCTTCCTGCCTGTTGGATACGGCCACCAGGAGGGGGGTCATTCCGAATTGGTTACTTCCATCAATATTCGCCCCGCGTACAAGCAGCATCCGCACCACGTACAGATGGCCGTTGTATGCGGCGGCGAGAAGCGGAGTGGAACCGAAGTTATCACCCGCGTCGATCTGGGCGCCCTTGGCCAGTAGAATGTGAGCAATGCCTATATGCCCGTTGGCGCAGGCCGCATGCAGTGGAGTGGCGCCCTGGTGATTCTTTGACATTACATTGGCTCCCGCGTCGAGAAGCTTCTTGATTTCGGCCACATCGCCAGAGGTGGCGGCCAACATCAGTTTCTCCTCCGGCGTGGCCTGGGCCAGCGCGAAGGAGGGGGCCATCGCCAATATAAAAGCCGTCAACCATGCAAGGTTGCGGATTGATCGAACAATATTATTCATTAGCTAAAATTCCTGAAAGTCAAAGATTCTAACAAATATCGGCGCCTGACCGCATTCCTAAAAAAGAATTGGAAGAAATCCTGAGCCACTGCCCTCACTCCTCCGTAGCATCCTCCTCCGGGCCGATAGTCTCCATGCGCTTCATTTTCCTATCCATCTGGCGCACAGAGGTGAACACCTCATCCAGGGCGCCGTCCGCCTGGTCCAGCTTTTCCCGAGCTTTTCCCAATCTATCGCCGAATCGGCCGAACTCCTTGCGGATCAGCGCCAAAAGCTCCCACACCTCCTTGCTTCGTTTTTGCATGGCCAGGGTGGTGAATCCCATCCGCAGACTCAGCAAAAAAGCGGTGATGGTGGAAGGCCCCACTATGGCCACCTTATACTCCCGCCTGGCAAGGTCCAGCAGTCCTGGGCGCCGCAATGCCTCAAGGTAGAGCCCTTCGGCGGGGAGGAACATGATCGCGAAGTCCGCCGTGATCGGAGGATTGATGTACTTGTCGCCAATAGTCTTGGCCTGTTTTCTGATAGCCATCTCCAAGGCCTTTGCCGCCTCCGCGATCATCGTGACATCACCGGCCTCCTGGGCGTCCAGCAGGCGCTGGTAGTCCTCCAGGGGGAATTTGGAATCCACAGAGAGGTACAAAGGAGAAGAGGCGCCTTCGCCACCAGGCAACATCACGGCAAACTCCACCCTCTCCTGCCCCTGGGACACTTGGGCGTTTTTCACATACTGGCCGGATGTCAGGGTATCTTCCAGGATCGCCTCCAGCCTGGCCTCCCCCCATGCGCCACGGCTGGTGATATTGGTCATGACCTTTTTCAGGTCCAGCACATCGGAGGCCACCTGGCTCATTTCCCCCAGGTTCCGGTTGATCCTGGTCATCTGGTCCCCCACCCTGCTCAAGGTGTCGGCCAGCTTCCTTTCGATGCCATCACCGAACGCCTTGATCGATTCCTTCTGTTCGGTGCGGTCCTGGCGGCCCCGCTCGGCGTTTTCCCGGCGGACAACCAGCATCTCCTCCCGCAGGGCTGTCTCCAGGCGTTCCTGACCCCGTTCCAGCACGGCGAAGTTTGTCCTATCCTTTTCCAGTTCCGCCTCCTGGCGCTTTATCCTGGAAAGCAGGAGAAACAACAGGCCAAGATTCAGCGCCGCCAGAGCCAAAGAGGCCACCGCTGGCATGTCACTAATCAGGATTGATCGAATTTCCATAATAAACCAAGGCGCAAGTTTCCTGTTATCATAACCCAACGGGGGGCCTGGCATCCCCGGGATATCCAAAAATAAGGAATCTGATTTTGACAGTAGAGACCGACTTGGCGCCACTGGCGCAAAATGTGGCCATAATCGCCGCCGAGGCCGGTGTGGCCGCCATGGAGCATTATATAAAGGCGGATGGCGTCGTGATGACCAAGGAGGATAGCAGCCCCCTTACCCTGGCTGACCTGGCATCGCACAATCTTATAATCGAAAGGCTCGGTGAGCTGACTCCGGATATACCAATCCTATCGGAGGAATCTGGCGACGAAATTGCTTATGAGATGCGGAAGGGGTGGAACCGGTTCTGGCTGGTGGACCCGTTGGACGGCACAAAGGAGTTTATCAAACGCAACGGTGAATTCACCGTGAACATAGCGCTGATGGAAAAAGGGCGCCCGGTGCTCGGAGCGGTGGACGCCCCGGCGTTGGGCAAGTCATACCACGCGTGGAAAGGGGGAGGCGCATACAGGTCCATCGGCGGCGGGGCGCCTGTCCGCATACATGTGGCGGACTACAGGGACCAGCGGCTGAAAGTTGTGGCCAGCAGATCCCACCAGACTCCGGAGCTGAAGGAATTTCTGGACAAGCTGGGTGAGTGCGATATAGTCAGCTCGGGCAGCTCGCTGAAGCTAATGATGGTGGCGGAGGGATCGGCGCATCTGTACCCCAGGATCGGCTATACCATGGAATGGGACACGGCCGCAGCGCAAGTAGTGGTGGAGGAAGCCGGCGGGGAAGTGACCGATCTTGAGGGTCATCACCTGGGATACAACAAGGAATCGCTACGCAATCCATTTTTCATGGTCTCCGGTAATCCGGTGTATCCATGGCATGGGTTGGTGGAAGGAATCTGATACCGATCCCGCGGCGGGGAGAGTGAGTGATAATGGAGCGGGTGATGGGATTCGAACCCACGACTTCAACCTTGGCAAGGTTGCACTCTACCACTGAGTCACACCCGCTCGGAGAAATGAAAGACAATATTCTAGCCGGGTTCACGCCAATGTCAAGTTCCTTTATGGCTTTGCTCCGCCAGATGTCATTCCTGGCAGGCGGTTGATATGAAGTTCTATGAGTTTTTCGCCGGGGGGGGGATGGTCCGGGAGGGGCTAGGCGCCCGGTGGAGTTGTCTGTTCGCCAACGACTGGGACGACAAAAAGGCCGCCTGCTACCAAACGCGCTTTAACGGAGCCTCGGAGCTGATGGTGGGGAGTGTGGAGTCGGTCAAGGCAGCCGACCTTCCTGGCCAGGCCGACCTGGCTTGGGCGTCATTCCCTTGTCAGGATCTGTCGCTGGCGGGGGCTCGCGGCGGACTGAGGGGTGAGCGATCCGGGACATTCTGGCCCTTCTGGCGCCTGATGGAGCGGCTGGCCAAAGAGGGGAGGGCGCCTGGGATCATAGTCCTGGAGAACGTATTGGGAGCGATAACCTCCCACGGCGGACGGGACCTGGCGGGGATCCTGGAGGCGATGGCGACCAGAGGATATCGGACCGCCCCGATGGTTATAAACGCTTCAATGTTTCTTCCGCAGAGCAGGCCGCGCCTCTTCCTGATTGGATTCGGCCCCCAGGCTGCCCCCGTGGCGAACCTGGTGGCTGAAAGCCCGAATTCGCTTTGGCATCCAGAGTCTTTTGCCCTGGCTAAAGGTTTTCTCAGCGCAAAAGCCGGGAAATCGTGGATATGGCTAAATCCCGCCCCGCCGGAGCCGAGAACGCTTTCGCTGGCGGATATGATCGAGACAGACTTTCCCGGCGCGCGCTGGCACACCCGGCAGGAAACGGACAGGCTATTGTCCCTGATGAACCCTTTGCATAGGGACAAGGTACGGCATGCGATCGGGTCCGGGGAGAGGATTATCGGAGCAGTGTTCAAGCGCACACGAAAAGATAAACAGGGAGCGAGCAACCAGAGGGCCGAGGTGAGGTTCGATGGATTGGCCGGCTGCTTGCGCACACCGGCGGGGGGCTCCAGCAGGCAGATCATCCTGATGGTGGAGGGGGGCCAGGCACGCAGCAGGCTGCTGTCCCCCAGGGAGTCGGCGCGGCTGATGGGGCTGCCGGATGATTACAATCTTCCGAAACGAAGCCAGGACGCATACCGCCTGACAGGGGACGGCGTGGCGGCGCCGGTGGTCAGGTGGCTGGCGCAATGCTGTATCGAACCCTCCTTGCGCCCTCTGATCCCTTGGAAAAAGGGGCGAGCAGGCCATTTGAAAACAGCCGACCGATAATTATTCTTCTCCTGCGCGGCGCCGGAGCAATAATAAGCGGGCTGGGCCGCTGGCCAGGCAGGGGTGAGTGTCAAATGAAACATGGGTATAATCAATTTACTCGCTTGCAACCTGTGAATCCAGGGGATAAAGACAACCAGCTCCACCATCGCCACGGACTACGGCATCCGGATGTTCGGGCTTAACGCCACGAATGTCTACGGGCTGTATATCGGCTCCACCACGGCCACCGGGCAGGCGTGGAACATCTACGCGGCCAACGCCTCGGCGGATAGCTGGGCGAGACCAATGGAACGGATCCTGGAGCGTCATGCGGGAGGGATCGATGCTTGACAACTACTACGCAACCGAAACCGCGATTATATCGCGGATTCAGAGCCAAGTCCCACAGATAAAAACCGTGACAGGAATTCATCAAGAGGTAAAGGCGGATTCCGCCACTGGTCCCCTGCCAGCGGTGGTGGTGGCCTGCGGTGGGCACGAGCCAAAAAACCACGCCGGGCCCCACGCTCTGGTGGCGCAACGGTGGGAGGTCACCGTGGTGGTCTCCGCCCCTAACGATAGATCCGGGGCCAAGGCCCGCACGGAAGCCGGGCCACTGATCATTGCTGCTATTCGCGCCCTGGCCGGATGGAGCCCCGTCACCGGGTGTTCCGGTATGGCCCTGGAGGCTGGCGGGTGGGAGGAATACACGGAAAACATGGCGCTGTTTGGATTCGCCATGACTACGAACATTTCAATTTAAGGATGGAGAAAGCAATGACCGAGGTAAATAAACCGAAAAAGGTAAGACTGGTTGAGGTGACGGTGGTATCGCCAAACCACACCCACGGCCGCCAGCCATGCAAACCGGGAGACAAGATCGTGGTCGGGGAGGACGTGGCTTATGATCTGATCGCCTGCGGGATCGTGCGGGACAAACAACAAGCCAAGGAGGTTAAATAATGTCTAACGTTTATTACCGTGGTCGTGGTGAAGTCTCCGTGGCCCCGTATGATGGATCCGCCGGTTTGCGCATGATCGGCAACTGCAAGGAGGTTAAGTTTTCTATGGAGGAAAACAAAACCAGCCTGCCGGATTATATGAATGCTGGTGGTGGTAAGCTGGCGTCCAGCAGTGTCATTACTGGCGTGATGATCTCAATAGTGATGAACGACCGCACCGCGAAAAACCTCGCCCTGGCCATGCGTGGCAGCGCCACCGCGGTTGCTGCTGGCTCCGCCACCGACGAAGCGCATAAGGGGTATCACGGCGATGAGATCGTGATGGACACGCATATAACCCCCACGTCTATCGTGGTGAAGGACTCCTCCGGCACTACTACATACACACTGGATACGGACTACACAGTGGATGAGAAAGGGAAGATCACAATACTGCCCACTGGCACGATTGCGGATGGCGAGGACCTGAAAATCAGTTACTCGTATGCCGCCCACAACCAGGTGGCCGCCCTGACCCAGGCCGCCCAGGAATACAAATTCGTGTTTGTCGGCCTGAACGACGAGAACGGAAAACCTGTGGTGGTGACTGCGCATAAAGTCAAGTTCGATCCCGCTAAAGAGATGAATCTGATCTCGGAAAATTACGATGAGATGCCTCTCACTGCCGAGGTTTTGGCGGATAAAACCAGAATTGGCGCGGGCCAGTCGCAGCACTGGACAGCGTTGCAGGCGGAGGTTTGATCCATGGCTGAGATAACAATTCGTGATCGCAAAATCACGGTCAAGGAGTTGACCGTCGGCCATATTCGCGAATGGTACAAGGAATTGGATTCCCGAGCAAGCAGCGGGGATTTTGATGTTGTAAACGAGACCTTTTTTCTGGATTCCAATCTTGACGATCTTGTCATCATGACGGACTTGACGTGTTGCCTCATGGGAAAAGGTAACCGAAGCGGTCGTTGATTATCGCTTTTCACGCCTCATGTTTCCATAGCTCATTAAAGAGCCTCCGAAGTTTTTTCTCAATCTCTTTTTTCAGGCGAAAAGGATTTAAGGCGCTGTGGATGGATTAAAGCCTATCTTTGACTTCCTCGGTGATGCTGGACGATTCCAAAAGGCGCTGATACGGGGTCTTCGGCTCGTCGTATTTCTTCACCCATCTTGAGTTGATCCGCGTTTTTTAGACAAGTTTGCGGACGGGCGAGAAATGGTTTTGATAAAGGCTCCATATGAGATAGATTTCGTTCATGGCGGGGACCAGGTTGGCTTTGTTGATTCTGTCGTATCCGAACAGCTGGCGCACATGGGTCCAGCTCTTCTGCTCCACGTGGGCGTTGTCGTTTTTCTTGTAGGCTCTTGAGCGGGAGAAGTGCACCGGTTCGGCCCTGTCGGCGAAGTATCGCAACAGGTGGTGGTAAAAACTCGCTTCCGTTGTCGGACCAGAAGGCGATAATGGTAAACGGCATGGACCTCTCCATATCACGAATCTGTTCCACCACGCCGGCCGAGCCTTTCCCTCACACGGCGCGATTTTCCGTCCAGCCGCTGTTGATATCGGTGGCCGTGGGAGATCATGGCGATGGCCGCCCAGCCCGGCGCGGCCTTCACCCTGAACTGGAACGGCGAAACGCACACCGTTCGCTTCGCCCATCACGTCCCTCCGGTGGCGGAA
>Ga0224496_10000286_pt1 | contig 36380 bp, 38 predicted proteins | sample SF_Jul11_sed_USG_2_FD_168127 | JGI IMG/M metagenome (GOLD analysis project Ga0224496, IMG submission 168127) | Sediment microbial communities from San Francisco Bay, California, United States - SF_Jul11_sed_USGS_8_1 | ecosystem: Environmental > Aquatic > Marine > Sediment | place: USA...
CGCATCGACTGCCCGCCACGATCGGGTCAACTGGGCGCTCGCCGAGGGCGCCATGCGCCACGGTGTCGATGTGCTCCAGCGCACAGAAGTGATCGACCTCATCATGGACGGCGACCGGGTGGTCGGCGTCCGTACGAGCAACGGTGACATCTCGGCTCCGGTGGTGGTGTCAGCCGTCGGAGGTCACGTGACCCGCATCACCGATATGGCCGGACTGCGGATCCCGATCCGAACCCATCCGCTCCAGGCGTTCGTGACGAACCATTACGAGCGCAAATTTCATCCAATCGCTTCCTCTTTGGACCTCGGTTTCTATGTGAGCCAGACTGCCAGGGGCGAAATGCTGGCCGGCGCCCACATCGACCAGCAGCCGAGCTACTCCTACCGGTCGGGTCATCATTTCCTCTCCTCGATCGCCCACAACATCCAAATGTTCCTGCCGTTTATGCGCGACCTGCGGATCCTCCGCCAATGGACCGGTATCTGTGACATGTCACCTGACTACACCCCGATCATGGGCAAGACTCCTGTCGATGGCCTGCTCATCACGACCGGTTGGGGCACGTGGGGATTCAAGGCGATCCCGGCCGGGGGAGAGGCGATGGCCGAGTTGATTGCCACCGGTCGAACCCCCGCACTCATTGCACCGTTTTCGCTCGATCGGTTCCGCAACGACCGGACCCTGGCCGACCGAAGCTCGTCGGGAACCCACTGATGAGTATTCGTATCAACTGCGACCACTGCGGCACGCGACCCCTCGAGGAATATATCTACGGTGAGGTATTCGCTGTTCCCGACACGATCGCAGACCCGGTGGAGCGCAACCTCGATAGGGCGTTCAACCACACCAATCCGGAAGGCCCGGTCACCGAAGCCTGGTTTCATCTCTACGGTTGTCGCCGGTGGATCAGCATCGTTCGAGACACTTCCACGGATCGTATAGTTGACTGAACGAGCTGCAAACGATTGGAATAGGCGGTCATGCAGGTAACGACGCAACCTATCATTCGACCCATGGCCCGACTGGTAGGCACGGGTCCCGCGTTAGGGACAACTGCGATTCCGATCACAACCAAGCGTCTCTTGATTGACCTGCCGTCCAGGCAAGTCGCGAAAGCCCTGTTCGCCATGACGTACGGCCCTGGTGGTCAGTCGGTCACATCCAAGCTGTTGTGGAACGGTCCGATAGACGTCGAGGAGATCTCGGTCTGGTGTGACAAGTACGCCTCGAATGACTTCAATGATGGCGGGCATCACTGGGTAATCATCCAGCGCGATCCCATCGTTCGAAACGGTCCGCTGGTGATGGGGGCCATCGGCCTGACCCCGGGCGACCAAGCCGGGGTAGCCACCCTCGGCTACTGGCTAGGTGAAGCGTTCTGGGGCCAGGGCTACATGACCGATGCCGTCCGGGCTGTCGTCAACCATGGATTTGGCGTGCTCAACCTGTCGCGCATCGAAGCGTGCGCCTTTACAACCAATCCGGCCAGTTCAGCCGTACTAAAAAAGGTCGGGTTTGAACCCGAGGGCATCCGCCGGGGCTCGGCGTACAAGTACGGCGAGTGGATCGACCAACACGTCTGGGCTGCTCTCAGGACCGACCTCGACAGTGCCGAGGACTGAGCGACCTACCAGTTCACGGCGATGTACTTGGTTTCGAGGAATTCGTGGATTCCTTCGAATCCGCCTTCTCGCCCGACTCCGGACTGTTTGAATCCGCCGAACGGAGCCGCCGGGTCCGAAACCAGCCCACGGTTGAGACCAACCATGCCGCTCTCCATCGCTTCGCTCACTCGCAACCCCCGGCTCAGGTCGCCGGTGTAGATATACGAGATGAGTCCGTACTCGGTGTCGTTGGCCATAGCGATGGCCTCGTCGTCCGTATTGAAGGTGACAACCGGAGCAACCGGCCCGAAGATCTCGGTCTTCAAGATGGCGTCACCGGGTTTTACGTTGTTGAGTACGGTCGGGGCATAGAAGAATCCCTTATGATCAGGGATCGTTCCACCCGTGACCACCTTGGCACCGTCGTTGGTGGCCAGTTCGACCAGTTCGGCGATTTCGTCGCGGCTCTTGCGGTTGACCATCGGGCCCACCTGGGTGGACCGGTCGATACCGGGGCCCATCTTCAGCGACGACATGGCGGAGCTGAGCTTGTCGGTGAACTCCTTGGCGATCGACTCGTGGACCATGATCCGGTTGGCGGCGGTGCAGGCTTCGCCGGCGTTGCGCATTTTGGCGACCATGGCTCCGGCGATGGCGTCGTCGATGTCTGCGTCATCGAAGACGATGAACGGTGCGTTGCCACCCAATTCCATCGAGGTCTTGAGGACCTGGTCAGCCGCCTTGGCGAGCAGCATCCGGCCAACGGCGGTCGACCCGGTGAAGGACAGTTTGCGAACTCGTGAGTCGGACAAGAGCGTGTCAACGGCGTCGGACGATCCGCGGGCACTCATGATGTTCACAACCCCGGCGGGCAACCCGGCCTGCTGCATGAGGTGGACGATGGCCAACGTGGTCAGTGGTGTGTCCGAGGCAGGCTTCAAAATGGTCGTGCAGCCGGCGGCCAAGGCGGGTCCGAGCTTGCGGGTGGCCATTGCGGCCGGGAAGTTCCAGGGGGTGATGAGGACGCTGATACCAACCGGCTGGGACATGGTCATGATGCGCTTGTCGCCAGCAGGCGCCAGCCGGACTTCGCCGCCAATCCGGACGGCTTCTTCGGAAAACCAGCGGAAGAATTCGGCGGCGTAGCGAGTCTCCCCGAGCGCATCAGGGAAGGCTTTGCCGTTCTCGAGGACGATCAATTCGGCGATGGCCTCTTCGTGCTCGATCATCAATTCGAACGTCTTGCGGAGGATTTCTGCCCGTTGGCGAGGAGCCGTGGCGGCCCATGATGCGGCGGAGTCGGCGGCAGCATCGAGCGCCTGATTGGCCTCGACTGCATTGGCCGCTCCAACGGCGGCTAGCAAATCCTCGGTGGCCGGGTCGATGACGTCGATCGAACTCGACCCGTCCTGCCACTCCCCCCCGATGAACAGTCCGGTCTTACCCTCGTCAATGAGCGTGTTAAGCATGGTGGTCATGGTGCCTCCGCGTGATGTTGAGGCAAGACTAGACCGTCGTCGCGCCGCAGCAACCGTGGCCCTGGCGCCGTTGCAGCGCGACATCCATCAGGCTTTCGGAGGAACATCGATCATGACTTCGCTGAGGGGTTTTCGGTCGAGAACCGGGACCTGGGCATCGGCAGTTGGGTAGCCCACCGGAAAGAGCACGAACGGGCGCTCGTTTTCTGGCCGTCCTAGCAGCCTGGTCAAAAACGCCATCGGAGAGGGGGTGTGGGGCAGGGTGGCCAGGCCCATGTTGTGGAGGGCAGCGATGAACAAGCCGCACGCCATACCAACGCTTTCCTTTACGTAGTAGTGATGTTGTTTGGTTCCTTCGGGGGTCGACCCGTAGCGCTCCTCGAATACCACGACTATCCAGGGCGCGGTTTCCAGATAGCCCTTTCGCCAATGGGTGCCGAGGTGGGAGAGGGCTTCCTGCCATTCGTCGTTCATGCGGCCTTGGTAGTTGAGCCGCTCTTCTTCTTCGGCGGCCTGGCGGATTTGTTGTTTGATTTCGGTGTCCCCGATGACCACGAACTTCCAGGGCTGCATGTGGGCGCCTGATGGGGCGGTTGCGGCAGTCTGGATGGCCAGCTCAAGGAGTTGCCGGGGCACCGGATCATCCGAGAACGTGCGAACCGAACGGCGCTGTTCCATCAGTCGGAGGAACGCTTCGCCCCGCATCTCCTGCTCGGCGGCGTCGTATTGCTCGATCCGGTGTTCGACGAAGGGGTACTTGGCGGCATCCTCGGGCCGGGGGTACACATACGGTTCGGTCATCCGCTCAGCTCAGCCGAATCCAAGGGTGCTGTCAAGGGTCGAACGGCACGCGTCCGGCGCGTTCGGTACGGTGGTGTTCCATGAATCCGACCATCATCCCGAGGCTGGCCGATCCGACCTATGACGGTCTGGCGGCGGCCATGCAGTGGCATATTCCGGACGTATTCAACATGGGCGCGGCCTGTGCTGACATCGCCCCGCCCGACGCTGTGGCGTTGGTAACCGTTGAACGGGATCGGGAGGGCGCGTCGACGACGTTCGGGGAGCTGAGTCGTTGGTCTGGTCAACTTGCGGCAGCTCTCAAAGCCCGGGGAGTGGATCGAGGCGACCGCATCGGTATCGTGGCCCCGCAATCACTTGAGACCGGACTCTCTCACCTGGCGGTCTGGAAGCTTGGTGCGATCTCGCTCCCACTGGCATCGCTTTTCGGACCAGATGCGCTGAGATACCGGTTGGATGATGCCGGTGCCCGCATGGCGCTCGTGAGCCCTGAGAATGTCGTCAAGGTACGAGAAGCCGGCCCCGGCATCGAGCTGATGGTGATGGACGATGATTTCTGGTCCGAGTTGCAGGCTTGCGAACCGATCGACTCGGCGAGCACGTTGGCGGAAGATCCCGCGTTTCTGATCTACACCTCGGGAACGACTGGACCGCCCAAGGGAGCGCTCCACGCCCACCGCGCGTTGTTCGGACATCTACCGGCGTTTGAGCTCTACTACGAGTACGCCCCGCAGCCCCACGATGTCATCTGGACGCCAGCCGACTGGGCGTGGATCGGGGGACTCATGGATGTCCTCGTCCCGGCCTGGTACCACGGCATGACGGTTCTAAAGGCCCCGCACGGGTTCGAACCGCACGAAGCGGTTGACCTGATGGTTCAACATAAGGTCACCTGCGCGTTCCTTCCTCCGACGGCCCTCAAGATGATGCGAGCGGCCGGGGCCGGATCGTCGAACCTGCAATTGCGGGCCATCTTCACGGGCGGAGAACCGCTCGGTGCGGAGATGCTCGGTTGGGCCGAAACCAACCTGGGAGCGCGAGTAAACGAAGGCTACGGTCAGACCGAAGCCAACATCGTGGTGGGGAATTGCGCTTCGACGTGGCCTGTGAAACCAGGATCGATGGGGCGTCCAATTCCGGGTCACCAGGTGGCAGTGCTCGACGACGAAGGCAACCCGGCTGTCGGGGAAGTTGGTGAGCTGGCCGTGCGAGCTCCCGATCCAGTCATGATGATCGAATACTGGAATCAGCCTGAGGCCACCGCGGGCAAGTATCTCGACGGATGGTTACTGACCGGGGATCTCGGGCGCGAAGACAACGACGGCTACCTGTGGTTCGTCAGTCGGAAAGACGACATTATTTCTTCGGGCGGCTACCGTATCGGTCCCGGCGAGATCGAAGAGTCGCTGATGGGCCATGCCGCGGTCGCCCACTGTGCCGTGACCGGGGTCCCGGACGAGATTCGCGGTCAGGTGCCAGCTGCTTACGTGGTCCTCAATAAGGGATTCACCAGCTCGGATCATTTGGCCGAGGAACTCCAGCAGCATGTGCGGGTGCGGCTGGCAGCCCATGAGGTGCCCCGACACCTCTTCTTCGTCGCCGAGCTGCCGAGGACGACGACCGGCAAGATCGTGCGGAGGGAGCTGCGACGAATCTTCGACCAGGCATAAGAGTTTGGGAGGTTCTTTGCGTTGGAAAGTAGTTGCTGGTTTCAAATGATTGTTCGAAAAGGTGAACGACAGTACCGCTATTCGAGTAACATAAGTATCTGATCGAGTCCGGAACTCCCCACTCCCTCCGGGCTCGAAAAGCGGAACCTCGGCTTGCCGAGGTTCCGCTTATTAACGAGCCGGTGTGGGCGCCCCCGGATCAGGGGCCGTTATGGCAAGTACTGCTCGGCGATCGACGTGATCGTGTCACCATCGATCGTGTACCAGATCCACCGTCCGCCCGAATACCAGTCGTTCGGGTTGAAGTCGTTGTAGACCGCCGCATATTCGGCTGCTGTCATCAGCGTCATGTCGACAAATCCGCGGTCCTCAAGGAAGCCTCCGGTCCCGGTACTGGGGATGAGGCACACCGGCGCATCAGCTGTTACTACCTGGGCACGACCCGAGGAGCTGACCCCCTGGATGTAGAACCCTCCTGGCGCCTCTTCGCCGGCCGCGGCGGCAGCATCGGACTCGCCAGATCGCCAGATCCCGGGCAGAAACGAGCGGCTCGCAGAGTGCTCGGGATCGGCACTTCGAGCGCTGCTCGCTCGGTCCCTTGGGTCACTGTCCGTGACCGGCGGCGATCGGTTCTTGGGTTCAGGAATCGCTCGCTACGTGCGTGAGGACGTCCCGTTGGAACGCTTCGATGAAGCGGTCGGGTTCGCTGCCGTCGCTCGTGTCCGGTCCGACAACGAGGCGGTTGACACCGATCAGTGCGTCGGCCTCGACAACATCGACCGTGACCACGCCGGGGGCGGCGACGGTGATCTCGAGTGGCCCCAGCATCGCCGGTCGGGGCACAGGCTCAGCAAGGTCCTCCAACTGCTGGACCAGTTGGAGGGTCTGGTCTGGGGAGGTGAGCCAGCCGAACCATCCATCGCCGATGCGAACCGCCCGGGCAAGTGCTGCGGGCGAATGTCCTCCGACTACGATCGGAGGGTGCGGCTCCTGGACCGGTGTCGGGAACTGCACAACTGCATGGTCCACCGCGCTGTCCCCACCCGTTTGCGGACTTGTCCAGAGTTCCAGGATCCGAGCCAACCCGTCCTCGGTGCGGCGCCCCCGTTCTGACATGGGGACACCGAGGGCGGCCAACTCCGCTTCGATGTGGCCTACCCCAACACCGACGATCAAGCGTCCGTCCGATAAGACGTCGAGCGATGTCAGCTGCTTGGCCAATAACACCGGGTTGCGCTGCGGAATGACCAGGACACCAGCCGCGAGACGCACTGTCGAGGTGACCGCCGCCAGATAGAGCAATGCGGCCAGTGCTTCCATGCGCGGCTCGTTTGAGCCGGGTAGATCGGCCGGCAGCGACGTGGTCGCCCACCCACAGCGACTCGAATCCGGCCTGTTCGGCGGCTTGGGCTCGGCGGGCGAGTACATCGGGAGCGATTCCTGGCCCCCGGTGCAGGCCATACAGCCCGAACTTCACCCCCACACCTCCGATCCAGCCCAGACCACCGGAACGGCATCTCGCCACCACCGACCCCCCGTGGCTACCCGCCAGAGGAGTTAGGGATCACGAGATATGGGATGAGAACGAGCACCTCCACCGACCACGCAGATCGGCACCTCGAGGACGCTCGGCGGCGTCGAAGCGGCACTTCGTCACCGGCGATTGATCACTCGCCCCGTCTGAAATGCACGTAGATCGACGGCAGCAGCCCGATGAGCACGACCACGTTGATCAGCAGGAACATCGGATCGTCGGATATCCCCCACAGATAGAACATGAAGAGGACGATCACGCTGCGTACGTAGATCGAGACGATGTAGTAGTGCCAGTCCTCGTTGCGCAGGATGTTGAAGATCAGGAATGCCAGGACCCCCATCATCAGTCCGACCAGGCGTGGCATCACGTCGCCGTAGTCGCCGTTGGACCGGAACAGGTCCATGAATTGCTGCGGCAGGAAGGCGAACCCGACTGCGGCGACGGCGAGGTAGATCACCACGTAGGTGAGCGTGAGCCGGCGAAAGTCCATGGGAAAAGTCTAGCGAAGCCCCATCGGCGCCGCGTGTGCCGGCCGTCGTGAGTACCTGCGCCCGATCCCACACGACGAGGCCGACGGTCTACGAAAGACCGATGAGTCGGACCACCCAGAAGGCTTGATCCAGGGCCAGAACCCTCCGACCCCGAAACGACGCCGAGCGGCACATAGAGGGAGGCCAGGGTGGTGGGGCCAGCATCGCCAGCACCACCGTTGGGTCTTCGTACCCTTCTTGGGCCAGTGTCGCCGACCCTGTCCGGAGCTGCAACGAAGTGCCGGTTCCAGAGTGCCTGAGCGTGCGCGCATTGGCATGGTGCGACGCGCCGATGGTGGTGGTCGGGGATTCGCGAACCATTGAGTGGTCGTCTCAGGCTCCGACCTTCGTCGGCCTCACTTGGGCGGCGGTCGTCGTGTAGGCCGGATCGAGTTGGCCGCCTTTGGTGAGGAGATATCCGATCATCCAAAACTCGCCGATCGTGGCGGGCCAAACGATGGCCTCGGCCAGCGCGGTGGCGTCGGGAGCCAGGACGTTGAGGTATGCGCTGAGGACGTAGCCAACACCACCTGTGATGAGGAACCATCCCAGGGCTCGCGGCATGCCCGCGCGCAGCGTCAGCCGCCCCATCGGAATGAGCCATAGTCCGAAGAACAGAGCGCCGACCTCCCAGGCCGATCCGTTGAGTTGGTACATCAGGTAGGTCGTGTTTACCGATCCTCCTGACGTTGCCACCGTGACGGCGGTGGCGGAGAAGGCGGCAGCGAACAGCAGCACCGCCGAGTTGATGAAGCCGAAGGCCGCCAACGATGCGGCTGCGAACCAGTCGACAGGTTTGAACAGCCTGAAGAAGTAGAGGGCGGCGACCGCCTGAGCGCCGACGATGGTCAACTCGGCGGCGATTGCTATCCGGGCGAGGCCGACGTTCGCTAGCAAGTTGTCGGTGGTGGCGGCAGCGTCTCCGGGTTCGAGCAGGCTCGATCGGATCAGCAGGAATCCGATCAACCCTGATATGGCGAGTATCAGGTAGGAGAGCCCGGCTTTGCGCGCGGTGGTCAGTATGGCGGTGGTGGTTGTCATGGGATTCTCTCTTTCAGTGGTTCTGTGGCAGGTCGGGTCGATCAGATGAAGACGATGAGCCTGGCGACGGCAAAACCCCTCGGCCCGGTGCTTCGGGTGCGAAGCGGGTCACGGTTGACTCGTTCTCGTACGCTGTAAGGTAGCCATACGGCGTAAGGTCGTCAAACCTTCCTTGGGCCGGACGTCGAGTTCAGGGGCCTTTGACGAGTTCATCGAAGCAACCGCCTCGGTCATTTCCCTGGACATCTGATGAACCGCCATCATCATTCTCATTCTCAACGGACAGTCACAATGGCTGAGACCCGTATTCGGGACGGCGAGAACACCCGTGAGGGATCAGTGCCTGGCACCTCATCGGGGTATCTCGCCTAGCGACAGCCCAGATCAATTGATATTGAGCGATAACGCTCGCAATCCGCACGCCGCTGGGTATGGGCACCTCGGCTCTCGGTTACGGTGTCAAGGTGCGTGATCCGACCGACCTCTTTGAACTGTTCGCCCGCTATTCAGTCGAGACCCAGCCACCGTGCCCGGAGGCTGCCGTTAGGGCCGCCGAAGAGGCCCTGCCGTCTGACATCCGAGGACTGCTGAGGAGCAGCAACGGCCTCTTCGACGCGATGGGCAGTGGTACTTCGTCTGGCCTCTTGAGCGGATCGTGGCTGACAACTTCGCTCTCCCAGCCGACGAGGACAGCAGCTTCCCGGCCGGTCTTGTCGCATTCGGAGACGACGGGACCGGCGCTCCCTTCTGCATTGCGACGTCCGAGGACCAGCAGATCTACTGGTGGTCACCAATCGACACTCAGGTGCAGATGTTGGCGGACAACCTGGACAGCTTCGTCGTCAGGTGGTTGACCGGGGCTATCACGACCTGAGACTCCTCACCCGAGCAGAACACCAAATACGAGCACGAATGGCCATCGACCGCTTCAGCGACGGTGAACCCGGCCTGTCGAAGTCCGATGGCGGTTGTCTCTCGAATCGATTGGTCGTCCTCGACGATAAGGATGCGTGCGTCCATCAGGCGATTATCGTCGCTCGACCGGGAACGCCAGGCACTTATGGTTAGCGGTACGGATCTGGACGCGCCTAGCTCAGCGACCAGAACGGGCCCGTCAGGCCAAGCGAGGCGAACATCGAGACGACGTCGTCGGCTTCGGGGCGGTCCCAGGCCGGGTCAAAACGACCCGAGTACCAGTCATGACCGAGCTGAAGAACGGTCTGCATGTCGACGATGGCGCCGACTTCTTTGCCGTGTGACCGGGTCCAGCTGAGTACGTCACCTTCCGACCGGAAGGCGAGGATGTTGCCTCAGGTGTACCCGATGTCGTCCCAAAACTGGCGGGCCGGTACGAGGAAATGCACCACCCCGCCCGGCGTGACGAGTCCGTCGCGTACCGTCCATTCGTTGGTGGTATCCGTTAGTGGGTCTTTCGCCGCGAAAGACCCATCGCCCAACAGCGCCAGTATGGCGATGGAGTCCCACCCGCAGTTGGCGTACCAGGTGCGCTCGCCGACGGTTGCGGTGTAATCGGTGGGGACGCCGGAAAACGGATGCGCCATCCAGATGCTGTGAGTTTCCGGCTGCAGAACGATGGCATGCGCCGCTGCCAACTCGTCAAGGGCGCGAGTGACCGCCTCGTACGACATGCCAAGGGCGCTGGCGATGTCGTTGGTGGAAGGCGCGGCGGCTTCGTCGCGAAAGTGCCGATAGATGTAGGCGCGCACAGGTCCGTTCACTTGCCCAAGTATGCCACCAACCAGGGTCGATGAGCGGCGTCCGTTTCGAAGGACCGTCTGAATGATCACACCAACCTCTGACACTGGCAGAATGGAGGTGAACGAAGAAAGGGACCCACCCATGGGCACAATTGTCGTCGGCTATGTTTTGACGTCCGAAGGTCAGGCCGCCCTCAACTGGGCGATAAGCGAGGCCAAACGCAGTAACGCACGCCTCGTGGTTATCCACTCGTCTCGTGGCGGTGATCATGACAAGGACGAAGACGTGATCGCCTACCGGCAAGCCGGCGAGCGGATTGAGCGCCGTTTGGCAGACGAGGGGATCAAGGACTTCCGTTTGGCCGGACTGGTGCTAGGCAACAAACCTGTGGAGGATATTGTCGAGGTGGCTGAAACTGAGGAGGCCGATTTGATCGTCATCGGTGTGCGACGCCGATCGAGCCTCGGCAAGTTGATCCTCGGGAGCAATGCACAGGCCATCATCATGGAAGCTCCTTGCCCGGTGGTGACGATTCGCGCCGAATAGGTCGGGTTTAAACCGACTCAAATAATGCGAGCCGGGTATAAGTATCCGTGCTCACCAACCTGACCTCTATCCGATCGGCTAGCTGAAGCGTCCCCGCATCGATGGAAGCGACCACCGCTGGTTCGGTCAGCTGTATGGTGGCGTCGGGGTCATCGACATCAACCACGACAGCCTCGAACGTCTCGCCCACCCGCCCGGCAAGGATGAGTGCTTCAGAGAAGTCAACCAGAGCACGCTCGTATCGGGTTTCTCGCGATCGGGCCTTTTGCATGATTTTGGGCAGGTCCGGTAGCGCGTCGACCACCCATCCGGGCGGACGGCGCGAAGCAGAAAGCGCAACGGCAATTTCGCTGGTGAACCGATCAACCAATCGGCGGAGCGGTGCGGTGACGTGGGTGTAGTTGGCGGCGATTGCCGCGTGTTCTGTGTGGTCAGGAGTCGACCCGTCGAAGGCCTGATACCCGGCTCCTCGCAAGCCATGGGTGGCCTGAGTCATCAGGGCGACGTGGGCCGGTACGGTCGGATTGAGCGAGCTGACCCAATCCCCGTACGGCTCGTCGTCGGGGAAGGGCACATCGAGCGCCCGGCTGGATATGCGTAGCCTCGTCAGAGTCTTGGCATCAGGGGGTGGCAGGGTCCGCACCAATCCGACCTTGGCGTCCATCATCATCCGCGCTGCGGCCATTCCTGTCAGCAGCGAGATCTGGGCGTTCCATTCTTCAACCGGTAGGACTTCGTCGTACTCAAGGTAGTAGCGTCCATCGACCTTGATCAGCTCTTGGCCAGGGAGGTTGAGCGAAACTGCCCCACGCGCGGCGGCGAGTTGTTGCCGGAGCTGGCCGATTTCTTTGAGAAGCTGGAGCGACTCGGATCCCGAACTGGAACCGATTTGATCCTGGGCGGAGCGATAGGACAGCTGGGCCCGGTTTCGCACGACTGCCCGCTCAGTGGCTACGTCGACCAGGCGGCCCGAATCGTCCAGGTCAAGGGTCCAGAGTACGGCAGGCCGATCCGCGCCGGCGAGCAATGAGGCGCTCGCCTCGCTCAGAATCTCCGGGTGTAGCGGGGCTCGCTGGTCGGGGGCGTAGAAGGTCAAGCCCCGGGCACGTGCTTCTCTGTCCAGTGCCGAACCCGGTTCGACGAATCGCCCGACATCGGCGATTCCGTAGTGCACGCGATAACCCGATGAGCGCCGTTCGGCGTGATATACCTGGTCGAGATCCTTTGACCCTTTCGGGTCGATGGCAACGAACTCGATGTTCGTGGCGTCCCGACGGGCCGTCTGGTCTGCTGAATTGATCGCCCGTAGTGCCTCAGACAAGACTTCGGCCGGAAACTCTTCGGGTACCGCGAAATCGTTGCGGAGGCGGGTGAATCCCGCTTCGAACGCAGCAGGCTCGGGACAGCGAATGTATACGTGGGGCACAGCGTGACGAGCCTAACGGGGTGATGGGGGCGAGCCGAAAGCCCGGCCCGCCCCCATCGGCTACTCGACCGTTACCGTCTTCGCCAGGTTGCGTGGCTTGTCGACGTCGAGTCCTTTGGCCTTTGAGATCGCATAGGCAAAGAGCTGGAGCGGGATAACGGCGGTTACCGGGGCGATCAACTCCGGCGCCGGCGGAACCCAGGCCACGTCGTCGGCCAGTCGTTGACCCTCGGTGTCGCCTTCGGTCAGCACCATGAAGAGTGTCGCGGCGCGGGCCTTCATCTCTTCCATATTCGAAAGGGTCTTGGCATGCAGGTGGCTCTTCGTGGCAACACCAACGACCAAAACACCCTGTTCGATAAGTGCGATCGGCCCGTGCTTCATTTCCCCTGCCGGATAACCCTCAGCTCGGACGTAGGCGATCTCCTTGAGTTTCAGAGCGCCTTCGAGAGCGATCGGAAAGGACACACCCCGGCCGAGGAAGAACACGTCCTTGACGTCGGTGTATTTGCGCGCCTGCTCCATGATGTCGTCGGCGTGTTCGAGTAGCTTCTCGACCTGACCGGGAAGGGCCCGGATCGACTTGGCCATAACCTCGACGGTTGCTCCATCCAGAGCCCCGCGAATCTGGGCGAGATACAGAGCCAGGAGCTGCATGAGGACCAGCTGACATACGAAGGTTTTCGTTGATGCCACACCGATTTCTGGACCGGCGCGGGTATAGAGGACAGAGTCGGCAACCCTCGCCATGGACGAGTCGACCACGTTCGTGGTTGCGACGACATAGGCACCCTGGGCCTGGGCGTACTCGATGGCCGCCAAGGTATCGGCAGTTTCGCCAGATTGGCTCATCCCGATCACCATCGTTCGGTCGTCGAGCACCGGGTCGCGATAACGAAACTCGGAGGCGATATCTATCTCGACCGGGAGCCTGGTCCATCGCTCGATCGCATATTTGGCCATGAGGCCGGCGTGGTAGGAAGTCCCACAAGCGACGACAAACACTTTGTCAATGGCGCGAGCTTCGCGGGGGGTCAGGTCGAGTTCGGGCAAATGGATGCGGTAGTGATCGTCGATGCGGCCAGCCAGGGTGTCGGTCAGCGCCTTGGGCTGCTCGTAGATCTCCTTCAACATGAAGTCGTCGTAGCCGCCGCGCTCGGCAGATTCAAGGTCCCATTCGATGTCACGGACCACTGGTTCGACCTGATTTCCGGCCAGGTCGGTTATCGAGATGGCGCCAGGGGTAAGCGAGACGACGTTGTCGTCGCCAACGATGGCGATGCGCCGCGTGTGTTCGAGGATGGCCGGGATGTCGGAGGCCAGGAAACTTTCACCGTCGCCGAGGCCGATGACGAGCGGGCTGCCACGACGGGCTGCCACGATCAGATCGGGATCTGATGCTCGGACCACGCCGATGGCGAGGGCGCCTTCGGCCTTCTCCATGATGTTGCGAACGACGACTTCTAGCGGCTCGTGGCCCATCTGTTCGACCAGATGTGCCACAACTTCGGTGTCGGTATCGGACGTGAAGGTGTGGCCGGCGGCCATCAGTTCGTCGCGTAGCTGCATGTAGTTCTCGATGATGCCGTTGTGTACCACGGCCACATTCTGCGAGCAGTCGCTATGGGGGTGGGCATTTTTTGTAACGGGTGCCCCGTGGGTAGCCCACCGGGTGTGTCCGATTCCGACAGAGCCGCCATATGAGCCAGGATCGGCCGCTATCGACGAGACGAGATCGGCGACCCGACCGGCGGTCTTGATGACCCCAATCTTCTCGGCATCCATGATGGCGATTCCGGCCGAGTCGTAGCCGCGGTATTCGAGGCGGGCAAGTCCGTTGACGAGTATTGCCTGGGCCGGCTTCGTGCCGACGTATCCAACTATTCCGCACATGTGCAGAGTCTCCTTGGGCGCGGATCAAGCCAGAATCGGAACCTGCAGGTTCCCTCACGTCGCCGGGCTGTTGTCCCCGGCGTTGCCGTCGGGTTTTGGCGCGTACGTTTCGACCGTGAGCAGCCGGGAGAACATCCGCCGACGCGACCCGGGGGTCGCTTTCGATGATTCTCCTCCTCGTCACCCCTGGAACGGGGTCAGGCGCTTCAAATAGGTAGCTTGATCTCTATTGTGCTTTGCAGTCTACATCGGCTGTGATTGCAAAGGCTTGAGTTCGTCCACCCCGGCTATGGGACGGTAGAGGGTCTGACGTCGGCCCCGAGGCGTTCCACTCGTTCGGTGGTTCGAGCCCACGAGCCGAGTAACTGACTTCGCAAGGTGGATGAGATGTTGCCAGATCTGAGCGTTTCAGCCACCGGAAGGATGCGATACGTCCCAGCCTGGACCCAGGTGGGGGTGTAGACGACGTCACGTGGCATCCAGTCGCCATTCCGCCAGGCCATCTCGACGGTTACCAGGAGCCCGTCGGTGGTCTGGGCGCTCCACAGTTGATTCGATAGCGAGTTTCCGAGTCCGTAGATGACGTATTCCGACCCGTACTGCCCGATCGGCTGAACGACATGCGCGTGATGGCCGACGACCAGATCGACACTGTCCGCGGCTATCAGGGTGTTGGCCAGCTTGGTCTGGGCGGCCGTTGGATCAACTCGATACTCGGTTCCCCAATGAATGCTGACCAAGACCACATCCGCCCCGGCTTGGCGAGCCCTTTCCGCATCGGCGATAACCACATCAGCGTCGACGAGATTGACCAGCCATGGCTGGTCCGACGGTAGTCGGAGGCCGTTGAGCCAGTCGGCGTAGGACAGGTGGGCGACGGTGACGTCACCGACGGTGTACGTCTGAGCAGCCAGTCGATCGGCCTGGTCGTAGGCCATTCCGTCGTAGCCCAAGCCGCGCGAGGTCATAACATCCAAGGTGTTCTTGACGCCGGTCACACCCCGGTCGTAGGAATGGTTCGAAGCCACCGAACAGCCCTCATACCCGGCAGCGACAATTGCGTCGGCAATTTCGGCTGGACCTTGAAAGCCGGGGTATCCAGACAGGTTGATGGACTCGGGATGGAGCGGTACCTCAAGATGACAGATGCCGAGATCGGCCGCGCTGATGATCGGTTTGATTGCCGTGAACATCGGCTCGAAGTCATATTTCTTCCCTGAGGTCTTGCCGTAGTTGGCAGCGGCGTAGTCCACCGGCAGGTGGAGGAGGATATCGCCGGTGAATGCGACAGTGAAGCTTGGACGTTCGGCTGGCGCGAGGGGCGTGAGCTTCAATGCCCTTGCGAGAAATGAGGCCATCTGGTCGCGTTTGACCGGATCGTTGGGACAGAACCTATCGCCTGCCGGATTGCAGCCGACCGTGATCCCGGCCGCCGCCAGGGAGTTGATGTTGCCGTGGAATTGCGAGTCGGAGTCGTCGACAAACCGATCTTCGCCTGGTGGGAGATCCAGCACTCTGCTCAGGAACGCCGCCATCTGGCCGCGGGTGACCGCCCGGTCTGGGCAGTAGGCGTCGGGCGCACAACCGACCGTGATTCCGGCCGCCGCCAGGGCGTTGATGTCTACTTCGAAGTCGGAGGCATCGTCGTCGGCAAAGAAATCCACTCCGGAGGCCGGGAGACCGAAGCCACGGCGCAAGAACGCGGCCATCTGGCCGCGGGTGACGGCCTGGTCCGGGCAATAGAGATCGGACCCACAACCGAACGTTATTCCGTCGGCGGCGATGGCCTCGATCTGGGCCTCATGGATGTTGTGATCATCGTCCCAGAACGTGCCACCCGGATCATCAGCGGACCCGAACGCCGGCGTGGCGGAGCCGAGCAGGAGCGCCCCGGCTATGAACATCGTCCACCCGATGCGCTTCATAACGTCCTCCATCGCCGAGCCTAATGATTACGGTGGAGCCAAACTGGACTTCGGACTCTGTTTCATCTGGAGCGCCAGCCATACAGTTGAGTCGAAGCTCGAACAAGGGAGGTCTGACCATGACCACGCTTCGGAACCGTCCCGACGTTCGGCGACCAAAAGAGGTTGCCGGCCCGGCGGGCCACCGCACGACTGACTGGACAATCGGGGTGATTGCCACCCTCATTGGGGCAATGGCCGTCTATCTCTTCTTCTCGCCCGAGAACGCCGTCATCAACTTCTTCGGAACCGAGTATGTAGTCCAGGATCTAGGTGAAGGCTGGCGTCTCGGTATGTCAGCGTTATCCGCCGGGATCTTCGGTACCTGGTTTGCCTGGATCAGCAATCGCTGGTCGAAAGTGGGTGGGCAGGGTGAGGTACGCACGACCTGGTGGGCGACGGCGGCCGTAGTGGCGCTTGCCATCGCTTTGGCGTTCGTCGCGATCTGGATCTTCTAGCCAACCGCAATATCCGAGGCATCACCCGGATGGACCCGGCATGACAACAGTCATGCCGGGTCCGACATTTCGTCGATGAGATCTCCAAGCAATTCAACGTGATGGGTCGTCGTGTTCGTTTGTCCCACCGAAACGCGGATGAACGATGAGCCATCGGGCAGCTTTGAAGCCGTCAGATACGCTCGGCCTGATCGGTTGATCGCATTGGCCAATCGGTCGGTCGCGGAATCTCCCGCCACGTGACGAAAACTCACCAAACCGAACGGCGTCGGCGCGACCAATTCAAACCGGTCATCAGCCTCCAGTCGTGCGGCCAGGGTCTGGGCGGCTGTGACATGTTCGCGGATCTTGGACCGAATGCCTTCTGCTCCGAACGACCGCAGGGTGAACCAGAGTTTGAGGGCTCGAAACCTTCGCCCCATGGGAACATGCCAGTCCCGGTAGTCGATGACTGACCCTGATTGGGAGGCGGCGTCCTGGAGATACGGCGGCAGGATGCTGAGTGTCTCGATGAGTGGGCGCCGGTCAGCGACGTAAAACGCCGAGGCGTCGAAGTTCACGAACATCCACTTGTGCGGATTGAAGACATAGGAGTCGGCGAGTTCGAGTCCGTCTTGGTGGTGCCGGAACTCCGGGCAGATCATGGCCGATCCGGCGTATGCCGCATCGACGTGATGCCAAAGATTTTCCCGTCGGGCGATCGTGCCGATGGCTCGCACCGGATCTACAGCGGTCGTCCCGGTGGTGCCGACCGCCGAACACACGAAAGCCGGATGTCGGCCGACGGCCCGGTCTTGCGCTATGGCGGCTTCGAGTCGATCGGTTCGCAAAGCAAACTGTTCATCGACTTCGATGGGGCGATAGTGGCGGTAGCCCGCCACCCGGGCTCCCTTTTCGATGGAGCTATGTGCCTGTGCTGATCCGTATGCCACGATGTCGTCGAGGGAGGCGCTTCCTTGAGCGCGCTGGCGAGCGACCACCAGAGCCGTGTGGGTTGAGTCCGAGGCGCTCATCTGGATGACCCCGCCGCCTGGTCCGGAGGTCTTCCAACCCTGCGGCAGGCCGAGCAGATCAACAAGCCAATCCATCATGTGCGACTCGATTTCGGTTGTCGCCGGGCTGGTCGACCAGAGCATGCCTTGCTGAGCCAACCCGGCAGATACGAGTTCGCCGAGGATGGCAGGAAACGACGAGTCGCCCGGGAAGTAGGCAAACCAGTTCGGTGATTGCCAGTGCGTGATGCCCGGCATTACGACCCGGTCGAGGTCGGCGATCACCTCGGTGAATGGTTCGGGAAGCTCGGGCGCAAACTCTGGCAACATCGCGCGAATGGCTCCCGGGTCGACGTCGGGGGTGACCGGCAGAGATTCGACTCGCTCGTAGTAGTCGGCTACCCAGTCGATGAGCTCTTTTCCGTGTTTGCGGAATTCGTCGGGGGTCATGCCAGCCGTCATGGGCGGTACGTTCGGCGCTGAAAGTCCGGTCCGAGGATTGAGGCGTGTTCCACAGCCGTTTCCACGAAGGCCAGGTCTGGGGTTTCGGGACTTCCGAAGAAGCCGGCGAGGTCGTAGGGGAGGACGCCTGCCGACCAGAGACGTTGTCGATCCTCCAACGCAGTATGCAATTTTGCCCTCCCACGAGCGAACAACTCGCCTGGTCCTTCCGTACCTCCAACCGGCCAATGGAAGGCGACCATCGGGTTTTCGCTCAAGTTACGAAACTTGCGGCTGCCGGTTCGGGTGGCGAACCAGATCGTATGGTCGGTGAACCCGGGAGCGACTGGAGCGACATGGGGTCGACCGTTCGGTTGAGACGTTCCGACGAAAACCAGCCAGCTGACTTGCCTTGCACCCTGCACAAAGTCATCCCATGTCATGAGCGGACTCTAGTTAAACGCCGAGGCCGTCCTGGTTGGACGGCCTCAGCGGCTCGTTAGCGCTTTCGGTGGCGTTGGTACTTTCGCGGTCGTTCCCACGGTGGCTGGCGATCTGCTAGCCGTTGGCGCTGGAATACCGGAAGGTCCTGAACACGAACGATCATCGTGCTCTCCTTTCGTCATGGGTTTGCACGCTCGGCGCAAATGCGAATGTGCGAGGTCGGCCCTCGTCGACATTGCGGCCCGGAAGTGGGCGAGTGGCTAGTGAATAGCCGGGGCGAGGCCGGAGACAGCAGTGCGCATGAACATGTAGGTCTCCTTCCGTTTGGGCACCGGGAAGCGCTGTTATTTGAAGTGTGGTCGTTTCTGGACCGTGGGCGCAAGCTAATTAACGGGCGGGCGGACGTGAGCGGGATATGGCGTGGGAAGCGGCCGGGATGGTCGACGGCGTAGAGTCGGGGGATCGTGTCGAAACGGTGAGGCTTGGTTCGTTGTATGGACGAAGTACTCACCAATACAGGAGGATCGCAATGCCAAAGTACGCAGCTCTCATTTATTCACCAGCTGAGACACAGGGAACCGGCACACCCGAAGACTGGGCACGAATCATGGCCGAGTACAACGAATTCGGTGAAGCGGCCGGTGCCGCCGGGGTCCTGGCCGGTGGAGAAGCCCTCCATGACACCAATACGGCCACCACCATCCAAGTCAAGGGTGGCAAAGGCGGCGACATGGTGACCACCGATGGGCCTTTCGCAGAGACCAAAGAAGTCCTCGGGGGGTTCTACCTGCTCGAATGCGCCGATCTCGACGACGCCATCAAGTGGGCGTCCCGGATCCCCGGGGCCTGGCATGGACGGGTAGAGGTTCGTCCGGTTGTGGACTTCTCGGAGGAGTGAGCAGGTCCCTCTCCGAAACGCTTCGGCTGGAGGGTGGTCAGGTACTGGCCACCCTCATCCGTATGACCGGCCGATTTGATCTTGCCGAAGACGCGCTTCAGGACGCGCTGCTGGTCGCCAACGAGAAGTTCTCCGACGATCGCCTGCCCGACAATCCGGCGGCCTGGCTGACCACGGTCGCCAAGCGAAAAGCCCTTGATCGGCTTCGGCGTGAGTCGAAGCGTGCCGCCAAGGAAGCTGAAGCCATGAGCATGTTGACGAGTGATCAAGACACCCAACCAACCGACCAGTTGCGCCTGCTGTTCACATGCTGTCATCCGGCACTCAGCCCCGAGGCCCGCGTGGCGTTGTCCCTCCGGACTCTCGGCGGGGTCACCACCAAGGAGATCGCCAGGGCATTTCTCGTTTCGGAATCGACGATGGGCCAACGGATTTCCCGAGCCAAATCGAAGATCGCCTCCGCCCATATCCCGTATCGCGTGCCTGAAGATCACGAACTACCCGATCGCCTCGATGCCGTGCTCAACGTGATCTATTTGATCTTCACAACAGGTCACCATGCTCCCTTCGGGTCATGGGACGACCGGGTCGATCTCGCCGATGAAGGCATCCGACTGGCCCGAATGCTCGCTGAACTGATGCCTGACGAACCCGAGTGTCTCGGATTGCTCGCTTTGTGCCTGGCGACGGCGGCACGACAACCGGCCCGCCAATCCCGTGATGGGTCGATCGTGCTCTTGGCCGATCAGGATCGAAGCCTTTGGAACCAACGTCAGATCGCCGAGGCGGCGGAACTGGTCGACGTCGCCTTACGCCGCCGAAGGGCCGGCCCGTATCAGGTGCAGGCGGCGATTTCGACGCTCCACAGCATCGCCAAGACATCCGAACAGACGGACTGGCCCCAAATCGTTTCTCTCTACCGGATGCTCGAACAGTTGGTCGACAGTCCGGTCATTACCGTCAATCGGGCGGTGGCCGAGGCTGAGGTCTCGGGGCCCCAGGCTGGCCTTGAGCTTCTGGACACGGTCGAAGGTCTCGACGATTGGCATTTCTACTGGTCGGCAAGAGCCGACTTTCTTCGCCGCCTGTACAGAGGGGAAGAAGCCAGGATCGCGTACAAGCGAGCTCTGGATTGCGATATGAACGAAACCGACCGAGCCTTCCTGACCAAGCGGCTCGCCGAGGTGGGATAGCCACGTACTGCGTGATGAAGCTCCGGTAACGACAGCGGGTTTTGTACAGTGTGCGTCGGTACGGGAGCGCGGATCAAGGTGTCCGGTGATTTGTCCGATGCTTGAGTAGGCCGCTGCAAACCGAGGAAGTCTGTCGTTGAGAAAACTCGTTCTGATCATCAGCGTGCTCGTTATGCTCGCCCCGATCCTCGCCGTCGACGCCGCTCGTGGGGCCGGCTCTGAATATCTGGTCCTGCCCTTCGAAGCGGGACCTTCGTCCTGGACGGCCGATTGGTATGACGCAGTTCTCGGAAGCAGGAATCGCATCACCCAGATTTCCGATGGTGTCTCTGGCAAGGGCATTAACGTGTCGGTTCCAGCCGGTTCGCATTTTGGAACGGCTGCCCATTATCGATTCGGCGATCAAGGGCTGAGTGACCCCGACGAGCTCTATTACCGCTACTTCATCCGTTTACCGACCTCGTTCAAGAATTATGGCAAAGGAAAGATTCCCGGCCCGGCAGGTTTGTACACGTCGAGCGGGCGAAATGGCGTGCGACCGACAGACTCGAGTCCCGGCTGGTCGGCTCGTATGCAGTTTTCGCCGTCGACGACTCCGGCTCGCTCGAATACCACGGCCCTCGGGTTTTATGTCTATCACCGCGACCAGGCTGGGTCGACGGGCGACAGTTTCCTCTGGGACGCGTCGGCTGGCGTGCTGACCCATGGAACCTGGCATTGTGTCGAGGGCCACGTGGCGATGAATTCGCCGGGTGTCAAGAATGGACTCCTCGAAGGATGGGTCGATGACCAGCTGGCTTTCTACAAGGACGACTTTCGGTTCCTGGGAACGGCCGACGATGCACTGGGCGTCAAGAGCTTCTGGTTCGATACCTACTTTGGCGGCACCGCGGCCGCGCCGGGGGCGCTCAACTTCCAGTTCGATGAGTTGGTGCTCAGCCCGGAACGGATTGGTTGCGGGACGGTGGCCGCTCCGCGGTTCACAGACACCGGCGACAGCGTCCATCGTTCGGACATCGAACGGTTGGCCTTTGCCGGCATTACCTATGGCTGCAATCCGCCGGCCAATGACAAGTACTGCCCGAAGTCCCCGGTAAGTCGAGGGGCGATGGCGGCATTCCTGACCAGGGCACTCGATTTGCCGCCGCCAGACGTCGCGAACCGGTTCGTAGATGACGACGACACCGTCTTTGCCGATTCGATTGATCGGCTGGCTTCCTCGGGAGTCACATTCGGGTGTAATCCGCCTGCCAATGATCGGTTCTGTCCGGCCCGAGCCGTGACCCGCGGCCAAATGGCCGCCTTCCTCACCCGGGCAATGGCTTTCCCTGCCCCGACGGTCTCGGATCGCTTTGTCGATGACGATTCGTCGGAATTCGAGTCGGCGATCGACCGTCTGGCCTCGGCAGGCGTAACGCTTGGTTGCAACCCACCTACGAACAATCGATATTGTCCGGCCGCCCCGGTAACCAGAGCTCAGATGGCTACGTTTCTCACCAGAGCTCTCAACTTGCCGGCACCGCCACCAACCGAGACCGAACCACCATTCATCCCGACCGTTCCAATAGGGTACGACGCGGTGGTTCCGGTCGGGTGGTCGATTCAAGCCGTTGCAGATTCCCAGCCACCCGGCGCGGCGATCTTCATCGAAGCGGGAGTCCATCAAGTCCAGACCGTGGTCCCGAAAGCCGGGCAATCATTCACGGGGGCACCGGGCGCCAAACTTGACGGTCAGGGCGTGCAGGATTCGGCCTTTTCCGGCTTTGCGCCCAACGTGAGCGTTGCCGGCCTGGAGGTCTACAACTACGGTCGGGCGTTCCTGGTGTACGGGGATGGATGGACACTGACGAACGTATCAGCCCACGACAATGGGTTGACGTTTCAGACGATCGGTGACGACGTAACCGTTTCGGGATCGCAGTTCGTCAACCAGCAGCAAGAGGCAGTCCTGGTGACAGGTTCGGCTCGCTTTCGAATCGAGAACTCCGTGATTGAGAGAGCCAACCAGAGGAAACTCACCACCTACTCGGCGGGGATAAAGCTGATTGGCACGGTCGACGCCACTGTGACCGGTAGCACCCTCGACGACAACTACGGATACGGCCTTTGGTTCACGAGTGGTTCTTTGCGGACTGTCGCAACCGACAATGTAGTAACCGACAATTTGCGGCCCGGGATCGTGCACGACTACGCCTACCAGTCGACTATCTCCGACAATGTCGTAACCGGCAACGGCAGAGAACCGAGCATTGGCGACTGGTTGGGAGCCGGCATTTTGATATTCGGTCCGGATGCGGTCGTCACCGGCAACACCGTCGGTGGCAATCGCGGCGGTATCACGTTGGTGACCCACTCCGGGAGCCTTGATGGCCCGCGCGGGTTGTACATCCCGAGCGGCGCAGTCGTCGAGGACAACCAGATCCTGCAGTCGGGACTCAACGGTCTCTTCTTCGGGAACGCGCCAGCCAGCGTGATGAACCAAAGCCCCCGGCCGTTCCAGAACAACGACTACGTCTACTCGGACGTCGGCGGTAGATTCTGGGCTTGGGGTAGTGCCACGAAGACGTGGAGCGAATGGCAGTTGGATGGCCACGACCTCACAGGATCGTTCACCGTCCAGTAGCTATTCTCGATTGGGCAGGGTCCCGCCAAGGGAAACTGCTTGACCGTCAGAGAGGAGACTGTGGCCACCCCGATCCAGATCGTGTTCGATGCCAATGACCCGGCGTTGCTCGCTGAATTTTGGGCCCTGGCGCTCGGTTACATCGTCCAACCACCACCTGACGGTTTCACATCCTGGGCCGAGTGGGCCACTGCAATGGAAATCCCCGAGGAACACTGGAACGACGCCAGCGCGGTTGTGGATCCCGAAGGTATTGGTCCTCGCATCTTCTTTCAGCGAGTGCCCGAAGGTAAAACGGCCAAGAACCGCCTCCACCTGGATGTCAACGCCGGTGGTGGTCACGACGTCCCCATCGATGATCGCCGGGTGATGATCGACGCACAGGTGGCACGTCTGATGGCAGCCGGAGCCTCAACGGTTGGGCAGATAGAGCAGCGCGGCGAGTATTGGGTGGTACTCACCGATCCTGAGGGGAACGAGTTCTGCGTCCAATGAGCGGACCGTGTTGTTCTACGTTCCTGAAGCACCTAGCGATCCTCTTCCTTTGCGCCGTGGTCGGTTCGGCGTGCGTATCTTCCGAATCCGACCCGAAGGTTGACAACCCTCAGGTGATGGCCGCTGCAGTGCTTGAACTGATTACCAAGCATCACACGTTTGGCGACGGCCCGCCTCCGTTCACGGAGTATCTGATCAAGTCGAGTCTCGATGCGCATGCTGGGAGTCCGAGTGGCGGTAGGCCCTATGAGATCCGTCGCCTCACTGATGAAGAACGATCAGCAATTGAGACGGTCGTAGCGCCATTCGGTCCGGTGCGTTGGATCGAGGATTCGGCCGACTGGCTTACTGCCGACCTGGACCCGGTCATAGAGGGGGCGGTGATCATCGGGGTTGGCGAACCGACCTCCGACAACGACGAAGCTCTTGTCCCTGTGTCGCTCCTGTGCGGCGGACTGTGTGGAACGTGGCTGACGTATCGACTGGCACAGACCGAACAAGGCTGGCAGGTGATTGCCGTCGAAGGACCTATCGCGGTCTCGTGAACCGGGCCAGGAACTTCGATCGCGTTTTGTCTTCCCACTGGCGCTTGTCTAACGACTCGGGCTAAGCGACTTCGAACAATCCCGCAGCACCCATGCCGCCACCGACGCACATTGTCACTACCGCGTACTTGACGCCGCGCCGTTTGCCTTCAAGGAGGGCATGACCGACCATGCGAGCACCGGACATTCCGTACGGGTGGCCGATCGAGATGGCCCCACCGTTGACGTTGAAAATCTCGTTGTCGATGCCCAGTTGGTCGCGGCAGTACAGCGTTTGGACGGCGAAGGCTTCGTTCAGTTCCCAAAGTCCGATGTCGTCAACGGTCAGGTTGGTGCGCTCAAGCAGCTTGGGAACGGCAAATACGGGTCCGATCCCCATTTCGTCGGGGTCGACTCCGGCGACGGCCATTCCCCGGTAGTAACCGAGTGGGGCCAGGCCGCGTCGTTCGGCCTCTGAGGCTTCCATGATGACCAACGCCGCGGCCCCATCGGACAATTGGGACGCGTTTCCGGCCGTCACGTTGCCTCCTGGGCCATTGACCGGTTGGAGCGAAGCCAGCCCTTCCAGCGTGGTCGTAGGCCGGTTGCCTTCATCGAGAGTGAGGGTGACTGTCTCTTTGGTGGTCTCGCCGGTCTCCTTGTTGACGAGCGCCTTGGTGGCCGTCACCTCGATGATTTCCTCGTCGAACAGTCCGTTCTGTTGTGCGGCCGCTACGCGCATCTGTGACTGATATCCGTATTCGTCGCAGGCTTCCCGGCTTATCCCATAGCGTGTGGCGACTACCTCGGCGGTCTGGATCATCGGCATGTACATGTTCGGTTCGCGATCGAGCACGGCTGGGTCGCCGGCGCGAAAGAGGTTCATGTTGGAGTTCTGGACCAGGCTGATCGACTCGACGCCTCCCGCGACGACGATGGGCGCTCCGTCAAACATGACCTGCTTGGCCGCAGTCGCGACGGCCATCAGCCCGGACGAGCATTGCCGATCGATGGTCATCCCTGAAGTTGTCGCATCAAGCCCCGCTGCGATGGCGGCAACCCTGGCAACGTTCATTCCCTGGGTGCCCTGTTGCATCGCCGCACCCAGAATGACGTCGTCTACTTCGCCCGCTTCGAGACCGGCGCGTTCGACGGCAGCCGCAATCGCCTTGCCGGCCAGTGAAGGGGCCTCAAGGTCGTTGAAGGCCCCCCGATATGCCTTGCCAATTGGAGTTCTGGCGGTCGAGACTATGACAGCTTCCTTCACATTTCCTCCTTGCGGTTACCAGCCCGATCAGTCGAGCGGTTAACGATCGTTAGCTTATCGGCTTCGGATCGTTGCGGAACCGGGCCGGGGTCATGAGTGTCGCACCTCCGACGAACAGGGCCATTGCCGTGAGCCATCCAGGCCGGTAGTCGGCGAACGTGTCAACTGAGTAACCAAGCAACGGTGCTCCGATCCCGAGCCCGGACAAGAAACCCAGCATCACGACACCCGATGCCCGCCCGGCGAGCCGGGAGGGAACAGATTGAATAACCGCGAGCATCCCTACGGTATTCCAGGAGCTGACGCTCAGTCCGGCAATAACGACAGCCGGCCACACCAGCCAGGCGCCCGCTTGTTCGGCAACGGCCAGGAGTCCCGCCGCGACGACCGAGGCGATGGAGATGATCAGGAGGCTGCGCTGTACCCCCACCCGGTGTTCGGCGGCACGACCCCACCAGATTCTGCCGAAGATGCCGAGTAGCCCGGCGACTGCCGAGGTCGCCCCGGCCGCCTGGGTCGACATACCGAGTACTTCCTCGGTGAAAAGGGGGACCCACTGGAAAATAGCAGAACCGGCCAAGCCGACCAGGAACCCATAAACAGATATCCGCCAGATGATGGACGGAAGGGGTTCCCGGCTCGTCGCGGCCTCCCGGTGCTCTTCGGGTGGATCAGATGGCAGTTTCCAGACCGCCAAACCCAGACCGATAACCGCCAAGCCGGCGTAGATGCCAACCGCGGTTCGCCAGGTGCCCAGCCCGGCAATCCATGGAAGGGTCAGGCCTCCCAAGAACGTGAAGACCTGCACTCCGGACTGTTTGATACCGGTAACGACGCCCCGAATGCCCGCTTCGACATGTAGCGAGATGAGTTTGTTGGTAGCCGGATTGGACATCGATTGGGCAAGGCCCGACACCAGCGCCCCGGCCAGCAATACCTCGTAGCCGGGGGCGGCCGCCATCATTCCCAGGCTGAGACCACTCACCGCCAGGCTCGCCAGCGCTCCGGCTTTGGCACCGATGTGGTCGATTGCCGCGCCAAATCTGGGGGCGAGAACGGCACCCACGATCGAGGAGGCAGTTGCCAGGATTCCGATTTGCCACCTGGCCACCCCGAATTGTCCAATGAGGCTGGATGCGAGGACGGCGGCGATCACCAGCGGGAACGTTGACGCACCCATCAGACCGGCCATGATCGAGCTGAGGGTGACGTGGGTGCGCATCGACCAGGACGCTACCCGCGTCGGTGCAAAGGCGACGTTCTATGCTGGTGGGAGAAAGGAAACCCGATGAAGTTTCTTGGCGAACCGCCCAATTATGACCTGACCTACAGCGACGTATTCATGGTGCCGGCTTCGACGACGTCGGGCAGCAGGCTGGACGTGGACTTGACGACTCCCGATGGGGTGGGAACTTCGATCCCGGTCGTGGTCGCCAACATGAACGCCGTGGCTGGTCGACGTATGTCCGAGACGGTTGCTCGGAGGGGTGGTCTGGCGGTGCTCCCTCAAGATGCCCCCCACGAAGTGCTCGCCGCACTCATCGGAGGGGTCAAGGCTGCCCATCCAATCTACGACACGCCGATCACGCTCAGCCCGGACTCGACGGTCTCCGAAGCCATGTCGCTCGTCTACAAGCGGGCCCATGGGGCGGTCGTAGTGGTTGACGGAGAAAGTCCGGTCGGGATTTTCACGCCTACCGACGCCCAGGGCGTTGACCGATTCGCGCCTCTGGCCGAGGTCATGCACCGTGACCTTGTCGTGGTCGAGGCGGCCACCGAGCTCGAAGACATTTTCGACATGCTCAGCCACGAACGCATCAGTACGGCGCCAGTCGTCGAGGGTGGCAAGCTGGTCGGAGCGATAACTCGCAAAGGTGCTTTGCGAGCCGGGCTGTACCGGCCCGCCTTGGACCGCAATGGCCGGCTTATGGTGGCCGCGGCGGTCGGAATAAACGGTGATCCAGCCGTGCGAGCCCGCCAAGCCTTGGACCTAGGCGCAGACCTCATCGTCGTCGACACCGCTCACGGACATCAAACGAAAATGATCGACGCCATTCGCGAAATCCGTTCAGCGATCGGCGCCGTCCCGTTGGTAGCTGGCAACGTCGTGACTCCGGCGGGTGTCCAGGACCTGGCTGCGGCCGGGGCAGACATCATCAAGGTTGGGGTCGGCCCTGGTGCCATGTGTACCACCAGAATGATGACCGGAGTTGGCCGTCCCCAGTTTTCCGCGGTTCTCGAATGCTCCAGGGAAGCGAGTCGTCTCGACAAGCACGTGTGGGCCGATGGGGGAGTTCGGTACCCACGCGACGTCGCCCTGGCATTGGCGGCAGGAAGCGCCTCCGTAATGATCGGCTCGTGGTTTGCGGGCACCTACGAAGCCTCGGCCGACCTTCAGTACGACGAGAGTGGGCGGATGTTCAAATCGAACTACGGCATGGCGTCCGCCCGGGCAGTCCTGCTTCGGACCAAAGGCGATTCCGAGTTTGATCGCGCTCGTAAGGGCCTCTTCGAGGAGGGGATTTCGACGAGTCGGATGTACATCGATCCTGATCGGCCCAGCGTGGAAGACCTCATCGACGAAATCGCGGCAGGCGTGCGAAGTGCGTGTACCTACGCAGGGGCGGGTGACCTCAGCGAGTTCTCCGACCGGGCGGTCATCGGGGTGCAGTCACTGGCCGGCTTCCAGGAGGGCCGGGCTACATCGTCGACCTGGACCTAGCCACCAATCCTGGCTAGGCCGTCGAGGGGTCGTAGCCGATCAGTGTCAATGCGGCGATCACGAGCACGACGCCGGCGATTTGCAGCGCCGTGAGATGCTCTTTGAGAACCAGTCTTCCGAGCGCGACGGTCACCGCCGGGTAGAGCGACGAGATCACTCCGGTGATGGATAGTAGGCCGATCTGAGTGGCGAGCAAGAAGAACACATTCGCCAACATATCGATCGCCCCCGACGCATACGCCCACCGGGCAGCGATGCGAGGAGCCTGGCCGGCCTTGGGGCTCGCCACCAATATGACGCCGAGCGCGACGAGAGTGGCCAGTTTGGCAGGGATGAGCGGCCAGAGGCCGGTGACCGGGTCGATCTGGGCGATAACCGCAAAGAAGCCTCCGAACCCCATCCCGGCAACGATCGCCATGATGACGGTGGAACGAGCCGCCCGCTGACCACCATGTCGGTCGAATCCAGACACGAGCGGAACGGCCATCAGACCTAGTCCGGCTCCGGTGAGGGCGAGCACGCCGGGTCGTTCTCCCCCGATCAGACCGACCGACACGGGAACCAATGCTCCCACCAGAGCGGTGATCGGTGAAACCGCCGCCATCGGACCGATCGCCAGCGCCTTGAAGAGGAACACGAGCCCGGTCAGCCCGGCGAGTCCGGCGGCGGCGCCCAACCAGGAGTCGCGTACGGTGATGTCTCCTCCCATCACGCTCCACCCCGCTATGGCGAGCGCCAGCGCTGCCCAGGCCGCCCGAAAGGAGACTCTGGTTGCCGCCAGCTGCTTGGAAGCGAAGCCGCCAATGAAGTCCGAAAAGCCGAAGCTGATGGCCGATCCGAGGGCCAGCAGCGAGCTCATGTGAGCTCGTCGGGCAACTGTTCCGTGAGGGCCTTCACGTCCTCTGCGGCCCGCTGGTGCATCACGAGCACTACGTCTTCCATTTCCACGACGATCAGGTCTTCCACTCCGACTACGACGACTGGTTTTGATTCCGAGCGGACGTACACGTTTGTGGCGTCCGAGAGAAAGACATTGCCCTGCACGACGTTCCCGGCATCGTCCTTGGTTCCGAGGTCGTAGAGCGTTGCCCAGGAGCCGACATCGCTCCACCCACATGCCAGCGGGAGCACTGCTCCGCGTTTGGTCGGCTCCATGACCGCGTAATCGATGGAGCGTGGCTCGATGGTGTTCCAACCCTCCTCGGCGAGGTGAACGGTGCCACCTTCGTCGGGGGAGGACGGATACGCGCCAACGACCGCTGCGTGCATGGCGGGATCCTGGGTTTGCAGCTCGGCGAGGAAATCGGTGGCTCGAAACACAAACATGCCGGCATTCCACAGATATCCGGAGGCTACGTATTCGAGAGCGGTTTCCTCGTCGGGTTTTTCGACAAACGCCGCGATGGCGCTGGCTTCGCCGCTCAGGCTGTCGCCCGGACAGATGTATCCGTAGCCGGTTGCGGGGAAGGTCGGCACAACGCCGAAGGTGGTGAGATAGCCGTCGCGAGCGGTGGTAACGGCCAGGTCCACCAATCTGGCGAACTCGGCGACATCTTCGATCACGTGATCCGACGGCAGAACGACGACCATCGAATCCGGGTGGCGGTCGATCGCCGCCAGACAGGCGGCCGCCACGGCTGGAGCGGTGTTCTTTGCGGATGGTTCAATCAGAATTGTTGGAGTAACGCCGATGGCAGCCAACTGTTTCTGGACCCTGGCGGCGTGCCCGGCGCCACATACCACGAGCGGTTCGCCTACGTTTCCGAGGGTGGCGAGCCGAGCGGCCGTGTCCTGGATCATCGTTTGGGTGCCAACCAGAGACCGGAACTGTTTCGGGGTGGCGCGACGCGAGAGTGGCCAGAGACGCGTCCCGGACCCACCGGAAAGAATGACGGGGATGATCACGGTTACTCTCCGGTGAACGTTGGCGGGCGGTTCTCGATGTGAGCCGCAATGGCTTCCATGAGATCGGCTGATTGAAGGTGGGACGCGTTATACAACGCCACGTAGTCGAGTGCCTGCTCGACGGTGCGGCCCTCATTGGCGCGCAGAATGTGTTTGGTTCCTTGGACGACCAGCGGGGAATTGGCGGCGATTTCCTCGGCCAGGGAACGAGCGGCCTTGTGCAACCTGTCGACATCCTCGTAGAGGTCGTTGACGAGACCGATCTTCTCGGCCCTGGCCGCGTCGATGTCCTTTCCTGTGTAGGCGAGTTCAGCGACCTGGCCCGGGCTGAGAATGCGGGGAAGGCGCTGAAGTGTTCCGACGTCGGCCACGATGGCGAGCTTCGTTTCGCGAACTGAGAACACTGCGTCTTTTGCAGCGATCCGGATGTCGGCTGCCGTGATCAGATCGATGCCGCCCCCCAGGCAGTATCCGTGAACGGCAGCAATGACGGGTTTTTGGCAATCCGCAATCGCGGTGAAGGCTTGTTGCATTCGTTTGATCTCGCGATAAGCGCTTTGAGCTTTGGCAGCCGGTGAGTTCCCCGAACCAACCGAGACGTCGGAAAACTCGGTGAGGTCCAGCCCGACCGTGAACGCTTTCCCGCGTGCGGCAATGATGATGACCCGGACGGCTTGATCGGCGCCGACGGCTTGCATGGCGAGCGGAAGATCCGTCCAGAACGCCTTCCCCATCGCGTTCAGTTTGTCCGGCCGATCCAGCCACACGGTTCCGATCGGACCGTCCTGTTCGATAGTGATGACGTCGCTTGCGAAACTCATAGGTTGAACTGTAGAGGAATGCTTTGCGATGCCAGTAACCGGTAGTCGGTTCTGGCAGACGACCAGGGCGCCGAGCGTGGGGGTGGCCTGGCTGTTCGCCTATGATTGCGCGCCGACGAGCCTGGTGGCTGAGGAATGAGCAGGATGACGCGGGAACCTTTTCGTCGGTCGAGCTGGCCGCTGACCTGTCGTGCGGCTGGCCGGACCACCGTCGTTGTTCAGCTGACTCACCCATGACCGAAGCAGTCGTTGCGGACAAAGCTCCTGCTCCCGTAGGTCTTGGCACCTTCGGGGGAGTGTTCACCCCGTCGATTCTGACGATTCTCGGCGTGATCATGTATCTGCGATTCGGATGGGTCGTCGGAAACGCCGGCTTGGTCGGCACGCTCATCATCGTGACGATCGCCACGGCCATCACCTTCCTTACCGGGCTGTCGATCTCCCAGATCGCCACTGATCAGCGAGTAAAGACCGGTGGTGCCTACTACATGATCAGCCGGGCGCTCGGCATCGAAGTCGGCGGTGCCATCGGCATCCCACTGTATCTAGCCCAGGCGCTGTCAGTCGCGTTATACACGATCGGCTTCGCCGAGAGTTTGACGGCCGTCTTTCCAACTCTCAACCAGCGGATCGTCGCCATGATCACGGCCATCCTCGTGACTGCGCTGGCTCTCATCTCGGCCCGCACGGCAATCCGGGTTCAGTATTTCATCATGGCGGGTATTGCCGTCTCGCTCATCTCGTTGTTCTTCGGTTCACCGTTGCCCGATGCGGCGGTTACCACCCTCGATCAGCCCACCGCCGGCTTTTGGATCGTATTTGCGGTGTTCTTCCCTGCGGTGACGGGGATCATGGCCGGAGTAAACATGAGCGGAGATCTCACCGATCCACGCAAGTCGATACCGCGCGGGACGATGGCGGCCATCGGGGTGAGTTACGTCGTTTATATGATGATCCCGTTCCTGCTGCAACGGTCGGCTTCTACCGTTGACCTCATCAATGATCCGCTCATCATGCGGCGCATCGCTTTCTGGGGTGATGCGATCCTTGTGGGTGTGTGGGGGGCGACCTTGTCGAGCGCGCTTGGGAGTATTCTGGGGGCTCCGCGGATCCTCCAAGCCCTGGCTCGCGACAACATCCTTCCCAAACCGATGCGCTTCGTTGGGAAAGGCTCGGGGCCTTCGGACGAGCCAAGAATCGGCACCTACGTGTCGCTGGCGATTGCCCTGATAGCGATTGCGCTCGGGGATTTGAACGTCATTGCGCCGATTCTCACTATGTTCTTTCTGGCCACCTATGCCGTTGTGAATGTCGTGTCCGCGGTGGAACGGTTTTTGCAGAGTCCGTCTTTTCGTCCCACCTTCAAAGTCCATTGGGCGCTGTCGGCTTTGGGAGCTGCCGGATGTACGGCCGTGATGTTCCTCATCAATCCAGTGGCTACGGTGGTGGCGGCTTTTGTCGTCCTTGGCATCTATCTGTGGCTCCAGCACAAAGGGATCAAGACAACCTGGGGGGACGCCCGGGAGGGAGCCTGGCAAGCCATCATTCGATGGGGTCTCATCAATCTTCGCTCCACGGGTTATGCCAAGACCTGGCGTCCCAATTTCCTGGTTTTGGCCGGAAGCCCGGCCAAGCGCTGGTACCTGATCGATCTGGCCAACACGATCTCGCATGACCGGGGACTGTTGAGCGTTGCCACGATCTTGCCGGAGCCGACTAGCAGCGAAAGAAAAACGCAGTTGGCGGCGACGATCCGCGACCACCTCGAGGAGCGCAGCGTTGAAGCGTTGGTTCGGGTGGTGTCAGCGCCTTCGCCCTACATCGGTGCGGCCCTCCTCGTCGAGGCATACGGGCTCGGAACGCTCATCCCCAACACGATCATGCTCGGCGATGGCGAAACCACCGGCAACCGAACCGAATACGCCACGATGCTTGGGCATATTCACGCTGCCAATCGCAACATCGTGGTGGTTCGAGCAACTCCAACGGAAAGCTTCGGTACCCGCCGACGCATCGATGTGTGGCTACATGGCGTTCGCGGCAACGGTGTTTTGATGTTGACGTTGTCCCACCTTCTCGCCACGAGCCTCGAATGGCGGGGCGCCGTGGTAACGGTTCGGATGATCCTCACAAATCCGGGCGGAGCCGATGAGGCTCGTGAGAATCTATCCAACCTCATCAAGTCGGCCAGGATCGATGCGGAGGTGGAGATCATGGTCGATGAGCGTCCAGCCACCGAAGTGATATCGGAGACCTCGAAGACCGCTGATATTGCCTTCCTCGGTTTGCCAACGCCGGATATGGACGACATTTCGGCGTTTGCGGACGTCTTCGAGTCGCTGATCGTTCGCACCGGAACGATTCCGGCTGTTGCCTTCGTCCTTGCGTCGAAGACCGCCGATCTGGAGCTAATCCTCAATTAGCCGGACGCCGCTTGGACGGGTCTATTTGACGGCGAAAGCCAACTTCATATTGGCGTGATATTGGGTGACTTGTCCGTCCTTGACTCGGGCCGTCATGTTCTGAACCTCGACGCCGGTGATCCCTTTGACCGATTCGGAAGCTTTGGCGACCCCCCGGGCGATGGCGTCTTCAAAGCTCTCTTCTGAGATGCCGATGACCTCAATGATCTTGACAACTCCTTGGTCGATGAAATCCGACATACGTTCTGGTCCTTTCACAGCCTGGCGGGTCTGGTACGTCTTACCATACGTGGCTAGGGGCGGGTAAGACTGAATTGGGCGACATCAATTCTGCCTGTGACAAAGCCCGCCTCGCAATAGGAAAGGTAGGTCCTCCACATTTTTCTGAAGTCTTCGTCGAATCCGAGTGGGGCGATCTGCGACCAAGCCTGTTCGAAGCGCTGGTGCCAGCTGGCCAGGGTTTTGGCGTAGTCGAGGCCGAATCGTTCTTCGGTGTCCCACGCAAGACCGCTTCTTGCCGTAAGCGTTCGCAGCACTGACGAGCTCGGCACCAACCCACCCGGAAAGATGTACCGGCGGATGAAGTCTTCGTTGGTACGGTAGCTGTCGAAGAAGTCGTCGTGAATAAGAATTGCCTGGAGGCCGGCTCGACCACCCGGTTTGAGAACCCGGGCAATGGTGTCAAAGAAGTGAGGCCACCGGCTGTCGTCGATTGATTCGATCATTTCGATGGAAATGACCCGATCGAACTGACCATCTACCTGTGCGTAGTCGAGCAATTGAACGTCGATCAATCCGTCGAGGCCGGCTGCCGCATTCCTCTCCCTGGCAAAGTCCGCTTGTTCCTTGGCAATGGTCAAGGTCGTGACGTGGCATCCGAGGCCGGCTGCGTAGCGGGCCATGCCTCCCCACCCGGTTCCGATCTCGAGCACTGACTGGCCGGCCTGCAGATCGCACAACTCGGCGAGCCGGGCGTATTTGGCGAGTTGGGCTTCTTCGAGTGATCGAGCGGTTTCACCGAACCGGGCCGATGAGTAGGTCATCGTGGGGTCGAGCCACGCTTCGTAGAACTCGTTGCCAAGGTTGTAGTGGTCTGCCATCGTCCGCACCGCCAGCTGGCGGTTCCGATTTGGTAGCCAGGTACCCATCTTTCGGCCGATCGCGTAGAGGCGAGGATGCCGTTCCGCCCACCTTTTTTGGTTTAGCGCCGCAAAAACGAGGAGCTCGGTAAGGTCTTCCGGCTCGAACTCGTCGGCCATATAGGCCTCGACCAGAGCATTCGATCCGCCCCGCAGCACCCGCCCGAGGGACCCTTCCTTTTTGATGTGGATAACGCTGTTTGGTCCTGGTTCGCCCCCGATCAGAGCGTTCTTCGAGCCGTCCGGGAATGTGATGCGCAGGGTGCCGGCGGTCACGCCGGCTCCGAGCAGCTTCAGTGCCAGCTGGTCGTTCATCGGGACACTGTCGGCATGGAGATGGCCTGATCGGGCGCAACGGGCCGCGAGCGATAAGGAGCGCCCTTTCTCCACAAGTGAAACGCCTGCCAGTGGATTCCAACCATGACCCGGAGCGTCAGCAGCGGGTGCGATACGAGGAGGGTTAGTAGGGAGCGGGTTGACAGCGGAATCCGCTCTCCCGACATCGAGGCGCTGAACAAGTGGCCATCGGCGTCAGATTCGCGAACCGTCACGTGCATTCGGTCGGCCGGCTCTTCGAGTTCGAACCGGTAGCGAGCAGCCATGTCGATAAACGGAGAAACGAAAAACATCTTGTCCCATTCGTGAACAACTTTGGCATCGCGGCGGTCGGGGTTCTCGACCGGGAGGAAGTAGCTGTGGTGTTCCCCGAAGGTGTTCCTCACTTCGTAGAGGACGGCGTTGAGCGTACCTTCGTGCCCGTGACAAAACCAGATCGTGATTGGATTGAAAGCGTAACCGAATAAACGGGGCATGGTCAGAAGCCGCACCCGCTCGATACTGATACCCGCCTCTTTCCCGAGTTGCTCGATCCACCGTTTCAGAGGGGACCCATCCCTGGGTCCGTGATCGGCCTGGTGGAACGAGTACAGGTTCCGTCCATCGACCGAAAAGATGGGACTGGCCCGATTGGCGTCCTCGAGGTCATCGAGGTCGAGGAGCAGCCAGTACACGCCGTACGAGAACGCATGTCGACGGGGCCGGGCGCGCCGGTGATGGACCTTCCCGACATACAGCGAGTTCATACCGTGGCAGCTTGACGCATGAGTGCGTCGGCAGCGGCATAGCCCGACATGAGTCCGTCTTCGTGGAACCCGTACCGGGTATAGGCGCCACAGTAATAGGTACGCAACGTGCCCTGTAGGCCCGGGACCTCAGCCTGGGCCTGAATCGCCGCCCGGTCGAACGTCGGGTGATCATAGTCCCAAGACCCGAGCTGGCCCTGGGGTTCCTCGGCAGGATTGAGCGTGACAAATACCGGCGTCGGGGTCGGAAGGTTTTGAAGTTGATTCATCCAGTAGGTGACGCAGGGCAGTTCGTTGCCGTCGCCCGTGGCCACGTTCCAGCTCGCCCAGGCCCTGCGCTGCTTGGGCATGAACGATTGATCGGTGTGCAAGACCGCCCGGTTCCTCGAATACTTGAACCGGCTCAGCACGGCTTGTTCCTGCTCGGTCGCAGCCGAGCCCAGTAGTGCGCGGGTGGTATCGGCGTGAGTCGCGAATATCACCTGGTCGAACCGATCGGTTCCCGACCCACTGAGGATATGAACGCTGGTGTCGTCGCGCCGTACTTCGATGACCGGTTCGTCCAGTCGGATCCGGTCAGCATACGGGCGGGTTAGCTTGTCGACGTATTGGCGGCTTCCGGCTGTCACGGTTCGCCACTGCGGGCGATCTCGTAGTTGAACGAGGCCATGGTTGCGGAAGAACCGCGCCAGGGTCGCCGCCGGATAGTCGGCCATATCCGATGTTGGTGTCGACCAGATCGC
>Ga0224496_10000287_pt1 | contig 36333 bp, 26 predicted proteins | sample SF_Jul11_sed_USG_2_FD_168127 | JGI IMG/M metagenome (GOLD analysis project Ga0224496, IMG submission 168127) | Sediment microbial communities from San Francisco Bay, California, United States - SF_Jul11_sed_USGS_8_1 | ecosystem: Environmental > Aquatic > Marine > Sediment | place: USA...
GACCGCCCCGGCCCAGGTGGTGGTGTTGTGGCAGGCGGAGCACTGTCCGCCGAAGTGATTGGCGGGCCGATCTGGGAGATGGCAGGCCGCGCAGTTGGTGGCATTGGCCTGAACATGGTCGAAGGTGTTGAATTGCCAACCATCTGTGATATGGCAGCTGGCGCAACCTGTGCCAAATTGACCATTGTGGATGTCATTTGCGATGTGGCAGCTGGCGCAGTCCGTGGGTGTTCCTGAGAAGACGCCATCAATATGGCATTCCTCGCAGGCGACTTCAATGTGCTCGCCGGTGAGGGGGAAGGCTGTGAGGGAGTGATCCACGTTGATCTGGTCCCAGCCTTTGGGGGTATGGCATTTCTCGCATGTCTGGCCAAGCTCACCAGAGTGGGCATCCTCACTGCCGTGACAGTCATAGCAAGCTTGCAGCGTGGCTTGTAGGTCAAAGAGGTCGTTGGAAAATTTATGGCATTCGCCGCATTCCAGAGTGGCATGTTCTCCCACCAAGGGAAAGTCGGCTTTGTTGTGATCAAAGTCGCCGTAGGTATCAATGCCATCGTGACAGGCCAGGCAGGCTTCCCCAAAGGTTTCGAGGTGCGTCTGCATATAAGCACCATCTAATTTAGAGTGACAGGTTTCGCAGACCGCCAAAGTAAAACTGGTGACATCCTCCCCATGGCATCCGGAACAGTCAAAGAGCGCGCCAGAGGGCATGGTCTGGTGACCTTCTAAGGAATACCCGAGCACATCGTGAGAAAATGGCGTGGAACTCATAAAGGTAATCAGGGCATCGCCCCCCTGGTGATCGGTGTGACAATCTCTACAGACGATCTTATTGTTCATGTCCATGACGGAACCATGCAGGTTTTGCGCTTCGGCTAATTGATCCTCGATTTTGGAATGACAGGAAACGCAGCGCATGGCCATGCTTTCACGACTCCAGGGAGCTGTGTGGCATGCGGCGCAATACCCCTTGGTTTCAAAATGGGAGTTTACGCCCCCCATGGTTTGATTGCTGGCTCGCGCGCTGAGATCACCGGGGCTAAAAAGCATCCCTCCCCAACCCATAAAACTGCCCGCAATGGCGGCTAGCGTTATGGTGGCGGCGATGATGCTGATTGGGGTTAGGCAGCCGAGGCGTTGTTTTCTCATGGATGCGAGCCTTTACTATGTTATTTTTGAATGTATATGCACTCTACTGGTATGAGGAAAAGCAAATTAATGGGAAATGCCCATAAAATTCACCATTTTACCTAGCTTTGGGTGATTAGAATTATAGCATATGCTTTTTTTGGTCAATTTGCTAGATGACAAAAGTCATGTTGTGCGTTTTATAGACCGGGTATACAAAAATGTTGGTGAGATAAATTTGACTGTTTTCTCATGTCCAGATGGGTGGCAGCCTTCGCAGTTGTAAATGCCTCCCTCCAGGTGTTTTTTGGCTATATCGGTGGGATTGTGCTCGTGGCAGTTATAGCAAGTGTATGTTGAATATGGCAGGTAATCAGCAGCCGAATGGCATTTGGTGCAAACGCTTTTAGCGCCGCCGTGGTTGAGCGGGAACCTTTGATTGAATGTTGCCCCCGCCCAAGTGGTGGTGCTGTGACACGCCGAGCATGACCTTTTTACAATGAATTGGCGTCGAGTAAATCGGGCAGTTCGCTCAGCTTGGCAATGGAAGCATCTGGTTGGATCGTGTCAGCATGGTCGCGGTTGGCGGGTGTGTCGGCGCGCCGGGTGATCCAGACGCTGAAGATACCGGCGTTGCGTGCCCCAAGGATATCGGCACCTAAAGTATCACCGACCATGACGGCCTCGCCTGGAGTTATTCCCCATTTTTCCAGAGCTAAGTGAAAGATGCGCGGGTTGGGCTTGCGGATACCGCAGGCAGCTGAACTCAAAACGAAATCAAAGTATGGGCGGATCTGGGTTTTATCTACTAGGGTTTGAACGTCGGCATCGTTCCCAGCATTGGAAATGATACCAATCCGGCAGCCGCGACTTCTCAAAGTTTGCAGGCACTCAATGGCATCGGGTTCGAGTTTCCAATGGGCCTGTGAAATCGCATACATGCTGTTCATCGCTTGGCTGATGGTTTCCTCGGGTATATCCGAATAGCCCAGCTCCGCGAGCAGCGTGCGCAGCACATAAGCTGTGGTGTGTTCGATGAATTCGGATTCGCGCTGCTGGTAATAGGCATTCAGGCGGCCGCGGAATTCACCAAGGAAGCTTTCGCCTTCTAGAGCCATGCCGGTAGACTGCAAGTAGGTGAGCAATCCTTGGTCTGCCTGGGAAAATACTTGCGGCCAAACTCCATCAAAATACAGCAGTGTGTTACCTAGATCAAATAAAATGGCTTTGGCGGCAGACATACGCTTTAATACCCTCGGGAAATATCGATAATATTGAGCAGCGGTTGGTCGTTGATGTATCGGCGAAGGTTTTCACCAAAAAGGGCAACGGCGCGTGTGTTGTAATGGGCGCTGATTCCGGCGACATGTGGTGTGATGATCACGTTTGGCATTCCCCATAAGGGACTGTCCGCGGGGAGCGGTTCTTCAGGGAAAACATCCAATGCGGCACCGGCGAGTTTTTTCTCTTGCAGAGCTTGGGTTAAGGCTTGGTGGTCGATCACCCCTCCGCGGGAAACATCAATGATGCAGGCGGTTGGTTTTAGCGCAGCCAGCTGGTCCTCACCAATCATGCCGAGGGTTTCTGCGGTCAATGGTACCGTGACCACAACAAAGTCACAGTCTTTGAACATTGAGCGCAGCGCCGGAGCTGGGTACAGACGGCGGGGGATCTCGTTGTTAGGGTCGCCCATACCTGGTGGCATATAACCACTGTCCCGTTCTTGTCCCAAATTGCGTTTGGAGGCCAGGATGGTCACCCCAAAGTTTTGCAGTAAGCGGGCCACCTGGCGCCCTAGGCTGCCATAGCCGACGATGCCGACGGTTGTGTCGCGCAGCTCCAGCGGGGAAAAACGTTCCGAGCGGTCGGTAGCCCATTCATTGCGGTTTTGGTGAACAAACAATGCCGACAATTTATGCCCAAGTGCCAGGATTAAGGCGAGCGTGTGTTCGGCTACTTGCGATGTGTTTGCGCCGCTCATCGTTGTTGCGGTAATGTCGGGATGCTGCAGCAGCGGTGTATCGATGAAGTTTTCCACACCTGCCCATAGCAGCTGCACCCAGCGCAGGTTGGGGGCAAATTCTGGCAGGGGCAGAACTGTCGACGTGAATAGCACTTCGGCTTTCCCCCATAACTCTTCGGGGATGTTTTCCGGTTGACGGGCTGGGTGTACGCTGATGTTTAAGGCTGGGGAGATTTCTTTTAGGCGAGCAACCAACTCGTCGGCCAATGGAAAACTAATCAGGATCTCAATGGGCTTAGACATATGTGGATAACTTTGTGGACAGGATGGCATAACCACCTGAAATCTGTGAATTTACCTGGGAAAATACGCGCATAACTTTATTTTACATGAAAGTCCAACTTGCGCTTAGCAAATTGAAGTTCAGTTTGTGGGGTTGGAGGCCATAATGTACTATTGTTGTTGGGGGAAAATAAAACGGGACAGCAATAAAGATTGCTGTCCCGGGAAAAATCAAATGGAAGGGCGCGGGCGGCTAATTTTCGAACTCTGGGTTGTATACCACAATAGAGACCCAGAACCAATCGGTGCCGTTGGGGCCTAAGCCAAACAATTTACCATCGCCGCTGCGCAGCATCCAGTACCCTTTAAGCGGCCCGGTCTCCAATGGGGTTTTCATGGGGACTTCAACTTCCACATAGTCATATGTATAAATGTTGACGTCAGTCAATTTCACCACAGACTGTGCTCCGATGAGATCGCCGGAAACCCAAACGAGGGCATAACTAGAATCCCAGGTGCAAGAGCCAACGTTTTTTAACCGCCATAGTTTAATAAAGGTCTTGTCTCTGGGGATGCGCGTCCCATCAGGGATGGTTTCATATTCAAAGCTGGCACGCAGGCAGGCTAGGCCGTTTGAGTTGTCTGTCGTTGGCGTAATATATGCGGTTGGTGGCAGCAAGGTGGGGGTTAGCTCTCCGCCGCCTGGGCTGGTGGGCAGTGGGCCAAATCCCGCTTCTGCTGTCAGTGTACCAGCGAATGTGTTGGTGGGCACCACCAGGGTCACGGTAGGTGTGGGGGGCGCGGGAGTTTCCGTTGCCAAGGGTTTGGCTGCGGCTGTGCTGGTCAGTTCCTGAACGGCGGTTTCGAATGCTTGGGTTAGTATGTCGGAACTGGATGGTACGTCGCCCTTGCTGCAAGCGCTGAGTGAAAAAACCAGCGCGGCGGCAAGTATTACAATCAAATATCGAGATTTATCCATAGGGCACCTTATAATACTTTAGAAAAGTGGTATTCATGGGGGTGATGTGCTGTAAACCAATCGCCGGAATTATACTATATTTAGGCTGGGTGACCAGCCCAAATATGTCAGGGGTATGTAGATAAGAGGTTTTTAATAATTTGCTTTCAGCATAGGACGGCACATTTAGGGTTGTGTTGGCGTATAGGTAAAGGCCTGGGGGTGATCGGCTGCCCCCGCTTGTTGCTTTGCCGTTGTTTGTTCAATTTGAATTTGATAAACGGTTGTGCGTTTAACATCTTCCGGGGGGATCGGATCATAATCCTCTCCTGGGTGTAGGTGTGGGGCATATTTTTCCATGAGCATTTGTAAGACGCGTGTGGCTTCTGGGATGGAATTGATCACGGCCGCCCGGCCAAATATGATCACGCTGTTGTATTCGACATTGAAATTTATCGCATTCTGGTTGGGCAGGACGCGCCCCATTTCTGTGACACTGAAACAAACGTTAGGATTCAGCTCAATATTGGCACGCGTACGGCCAACATTGGCGCTGTGGAAGTAGATGGCTTCTTTGGATGCGTCGTAGACATATAATGTGGGATTTAGAAAAGGCTGGTCGTTATGCGATGTAGCCACCGTGCCATACGCGCCGCGGTGCAGCAGCGCGTTGATCCAGGATGGATCGGTTATCATCTTATCGGCCCGGCGGATTTCATCTCTGGGATTTTGAGCGTATTTCTTGGTGTTTTTGTCGTTAGGCGGCATATTAATCTTTGTTGTGGTTTTGGATTGTGTTTGTCCGGCCGTGGGAATAGCGCTGGACAAGAAAAGCGCCAATTGCCAGCGCGGGCAGCAAGATTGCACCGGCTTCTGGGCCAAATACGCCCCCGGTAAGCCACTCTGGGCCTTGAGTGGTGTGGATGACCAATCGCGACGTCTCTAACCCGCTCACAGGAAATCCGAATATCGGGCCTTGGAAGAAATTCCACCCAATGTGCAGTCCAATTGGCAGCCAAAGCTGCTGGGTACGCAGATATGCATAGGTGAAGAACAATCCGGCGATTAAAATACTCAAGGTGGATGCCCATGAAGCCCCGGGGTTGCCCAGATGTCCCAACCCAAATATGGCCGAGGAAATAATGATAGCAGCAGTCATGTTGAGCCCTGCCGCTAGATTCTGCAGGAAGTAACCTCTTATGAGCAGTTCTTCATACCAGCCCACTGCAATGAAAATCAAACCCCACTCAGCAGCTCCGGCCAGGATCTGCAAAGCGGATTGGCTTTCCCATGCCAGCGCCTGAATGCGTACCCAACCAAAGGCAGCTTCGCACACAAAAATAGCGCCCATCATCATGGCGCTAATTGCAATCCCTGTGGCCAAATCATTCATGGCTCGCCAATTCCAAGCAAGCCCCAAACTGGCAAAGGAGCGTTGGTCAAAATAACTGCGAGCATAATGGACGGAAACCGTAACTGCCAACAAGGCGATTAAGTGAGCGTTCTTCAAAAAGGTTAGCCAGGTAACTAAGTTGGCCAGGATAGGCAGAATGGACGACAGGATGATGGTGAATATGAAAAGTAAGGCCAGATGACCTAAAATGCGCCAACCGGCGCGTAGGCGCGGCTCATCCGGAGAGAAAAAGATGCGGGCGGCTAGTTTGCGGGGGGAAGGTGTCGGGTCTTGGATGGCGGACCTCCTTTGTGGTACAAGCAGATACAAGCCAGAAACGTTGCGATTAAAAGGCGGGTCTCTGGAGATTATTCTTGTTTCTCTTGCTTACCGAGTTTGCTGATTTTACGCAGCGTGCGGAAGCGTTGGCTTGGCAGTGGCGGCGGTTGTGTTTTGCGCAGCAATAGCAGGCCGAGCACAAAAAGGAGCCCGCCCCAGAAGAAAAGCCCATACTGCGGCGCGTTTGAGAAATCCGATGAAATGAATAAAAAGAACAGCATCAAGCTGATCAGCAGCAAAAAGACCCCAAATTTCCTAAGTCGTATCATGGCTTTGTCAGGTGTTAGCGCCTAAGATTACCTGCTGGTAATGGCTTTGGTGAGGTTGGTAGGGGGCTGGATTGTTCCAGCCCCCAAGTAATTAGTAGAACGAATTTACTCGATTGTGGTATTGATCTGCTCGTGCATATACAGTTGGACATAATACTGCCCGCCTGCATTCTTGCCGCTGGAACCGGAGCCTTTCCAACCGCCAAAGGGCTGGAAGCCAGGCCAAGCCCCGGTGGTGGCGCCTTGCGGCCGGTTGGCATAGGTCACGCCGGCTTCGATATTGTTGAAGAACCACTGGGCCTCTTCTTTGGTGCCGTAGAAACCGGCGGTTAGCCCGTAATCCACGTCATTGGCATATTTCATTGCCTCATCCAGGCTGCTGACTTTATGCACCATGGTGATCGGCAGGAACATTTCTTGTTTCCAAAGAGCGTGGTCCATGGGGACATTGGCGGCGATGGTCGGCTGGCAGAAGTAACCCTTGCCGTAGTCCCCATCGGTGAGCACTTTGCCGCCGGAGAGGAAGTCGCCAGCTTGGGATAGATCTTCGGTGAAGGCCTTGAAATCATTGTAGGCCGCCTTATTGGCAACCGGGCCCAAGAAAATTTCACGGCTGGTGGGGTCGCCAATCTTGAGAGCATTGGTCATTTCGGCAAGTTTGGTGGTGAGTTCGTCATAAACTGGCTCTTCCACGAAGATGCGCGAGGCTGCTGAACATTTTTGGCCTTGCAAGCCGAAAGCCGAGCGCAAGATGCCCTGCGCGGCGCGGTCCAGGTCGGCATTGCGTGAAACGATGGCCGGGTTCTTGCCGCCCATTTCCAGAATGGTTGGCCGCGGGTAAGTGCCTTGAGAAAACGTGCGGTAAATCTTCATACCGATATCATATGATCCGGTGAAGGTGATGCCGTCTACCTCTGGGCTGTCAATCAGCGTTTGGCCCAAGGTGCTGCCCGGACCGGTGACGAAATTTACCACCCCATCGGGCAGCCCGGCTTCGCGGAAACATTCGGCCAATAGTCGTGATGTCCAAGGTGTGTCTGTGGCCGGTTTCATCACCACGGTGTTGCCTGCAGCCAAGGCTGCGCCTACCGGCCCACCGGTCAGCGCACCGGGGAAATTAAATGGACTAATCACCACCCATACGCCGTAAGGTTTGAGCACCGAATAGTTCGTGGCAGTATACCCGACCAAGGGATCTTGCCCCATCTTGACCACGAAGCCATTATTGGCTTCCACTTGGTCGCAGGCATAGCGGATCAGATCTGCGGCTTCGGCTGCATCCGCCAGGGCTTCCATGCGGTTCTTGCCGACCTCTAGAGAAATTACAGCGCCAAATTCATAGATGCGCTGGTCAATGGCCGATGCGGCTTTCCGCACCAAGGCAATGCGCTCCTGCCATGGCATCTTGTTCCATCCAGGCGCAGCCTTGCGCGCCGCAGCCAGCGCTTCTTCGGCGTCCTTGACGCCGCCTTTTTGAAAAACTCCCAATAGCATATCTGTGTCAATGGGGGAACGGTCTTCGAATTTTTCGTCCGTAAAATGATCCTTGCCGTTGATGATCATTCCATATTCTTGCCCGAGGTTGGCGCGGATCTTGGCGACCTCTTCCTCAAAGCGCGTGTGCAGTTCTTCGGGAGGGTCATACATGGTGGCATAAGTTAATCGAAAAGCATTGTTAGCAGCCATTAGCTGTTCTCCTTGCGGTGAAAAAGAAATATTGATTAGGTCAATTATAATATATCGTACCGCCGAATTACACCTTCCCCCACACCAGTCTCAAAATATAAGCGCTACGGAAAACAAAATTGAGGACGTGGGGAAATCTACACACATTGGATTGCGCCTGGATGGGTTTTGGGCTAGACTTGATTAATCCAGTTCCCAATAAGTGTATTCAATGGATAATAGTCTCCGTTGAAAGTTGATTCCAGGATAATCGCGCCCAGGTTGTGGACTTGTGCAACCAGAGACGCCATTAATCCATTAATAAGGTAATGATGCTGTTTACCCGTACTACATTCATCGGTATTGACGTAACCGCGGGCCGCCGCGCCATCGCTTACGCCGCCTTGGATAATTTGCGCCGTCCCATTGCTTTGGGGCAGGGCAATCTGGTAGATGTCTTGGCCTTTGTGGGCGGACAGCACAGCGCCGTTGTCGCCGTTAATGCGCCGCCGCGCCCAAATCAAGGAGCGCTGGCGAAGCTAAACGAGGCCAAGCGCTTGTCTCCCTCGCCCAAAGGTAAGGCCGATTATCGTCTAGCAGAATATAAATTGGAATGCCGCAACCTTAATATCCACCATACACCCTCATCAGATGCCGATTGTAAGAACTGGATGCGGGTTGGATTTGAGTTTTACAAGCGGCTGCGAGAACTGGGCTTTGAGCATTATCCCAGCCAGGAATGTGAACGTCAGCTGCTGGAAGTTTGGACGCCCGCCAGCTATCATGTGTGGTTGGGGCGAGCACCGCTGCCCAAGAACAGCCTAGACGGCAAACTGCAGCGCCAGCTGCTTTTATATGAAATGGGCCTGGATACCAAAGACCCAATGCGTTTTTTTGAAGAGGTTACCCGCCACCGCTTGCTGCGTGGGGAACTGCCTTTGGGAGAGCTTTACAGCGCGTCCGAATTGGAATCCATGGCTGCGGCTTATTTGGCATGGTCGGCTGCTACACATCCTGAGGATATTGAGCTTTTGGGTGATCAAGATGAAGGGCAGATCGTTGTGCCCATTCGTCAATTTATCTAAGAGATTTGGCTGAAACCAGCAACAAAATGGACGGGTTTGGCATAAGCCTTGCACGCACTAAGAGTGTATTAAGTGCGCAAAAACGCCGGCAATATAAATCGCATAAACTAAGGTGCCCGCAATTTCCAATGAAAACCGCTGGTTGAACTAGGATATTATTACTAGTAATTTTAAATGCGAAGATTGGCATCCCGTGGTACTATGTAACCATAGGCACCTTGCGAAATTGTTAAATCTTTACAAGTTTGTAAACAGTAACATGGTAGTAACTATTAACGTCTTAATAATAGGGTAAATGTGCCCTGAAAACAGCAGACCACCGTGAATACGGACGTGGCCTGCTGCTTGTATCTATTAACAATGAGTTGATGAGAAGGAATGATATGGTTACCATTCATAAATCCCCTAAATCCCCCAAGCTGCTCAGCAGGATGCTGTTAACCTTCTTATCGTTAGCCGTCGTGCTTGGGTTGGCAGGTTCTCAGTCAGCTCGAGCAGCAGTCATTTTTGTGGTTACTGAGTACACTGATGAAAGTGATGATAACCTTGCTGACGGCGTTTGTGACATTGACAGTGTGGGTACTCCGGCTATCTATGAGTGTACCCTGCGGGCGGCCATTGAGCAGGCCAATGACCTTGTCGGACTGGATACGATTGAGTTTGACCTAGGTGCCCCAGGACCTCCCTATGTGATAACACCGCTAACCACCCTGCCCACGATCACGGAAGCCGTGGTGATTGATGGCACTTCGCAGCCGGATTATGTTGGCTCCCCCATCATTCAACTCAGCGGCGCTTCTGCACCTGGAGATGGTCTAACCATCAGCTCCGGCGGCACCACTGTCAGAGGCTTGGTGATCCGTGGCTTTAGTGGAGATGGGATCAAGCTTACCGGCGGCGCAGGCTCCAATGCCATTTACAGCAATTTTATCGGTACCAATGTGTCAGGCGCTGTTGCGGATGGCAACGGCGTGGGTATCCGTATCAGCAATTCGGCGACCAATCTTATCGGCGGCTCCACCGGTTCACAACGCAACTTGATATCCGGAAACGGCACCGGGATAATTATTGAATTGGCTGGCTCTTTCACCAATACAGTTATTGGCAATTATATCGGCACCGGCGTAAACGGTTTGCTTGCATTGGGCAATACCGGTGACGGAATTGTAGTCAACGATGCGGCCAATACAACCATTGGCGGCACGGCTGCTGGGGCGCGGAACATCATTTCTGGCAACGGCGGCGATGGGATTCAAATATCTGGATACGGCGCGGCCAACTCGATCCTGCTCAACAACTATATCGGTTTGAACAAGTCGGGGCAGGGGGGGCTTGGTAACAGCAATTTCGGTGTGCGCTTAGATACCACGGCCAACATTACCATCGGCAGCACAAACCAAGCCGGCCGCAATCTGATCGCCGATAATGGTTTTTCCGGCATCCTTTTGGGGGCTGGCGCTAATACGAATACCATCCACGGGAATTATATTGGTATGAATGTAGATGCCGACACTGCCTTGGGCAATACTACTCAAGGGATATTTGTCAATGGCGGCAACAACAATGCCATTGGCGGCAGTGGGCCAGGACAGGGCAATTTGATTTCAGCGAACGGCACTTTTGGTATCAATATTGCTGGCGGAACTGGGAACAGCGTTGCCGGTAATATCATTGGCACCAATCCATCCGGGACGCTCAATTTTGGCAATGGCGGCCATGGTGTACGCGTTGCCGTGTCGGATATAACCATCGGGGCTGGTTCGGGCAACGGCAATTACATCGCCTTCAATGGTGGTGACGGCGTTGCGGTGATTGCCCCAGAACTCAATGTTCGTATCTTAAGGAACTCTATATTTGGCAATACCGGCTTGGGCATTGATTTGGGGGATGATGGGGTCACCCCCAATGACACCGGGGATAGCGATACCGGCGCCAACAAACTGCAAAATTTCCCGGTAATCAGCTCTGCTGTACTCAGCGGCAACTTGAACCTCTCTGGCATATTCAACAGCTCGGCAAGTACCAATTTCCGCTTCGAATATTATGCCAGCCCAAACTGTAACGGTTCCGGATATGGTGAAGGGAAGCGTTTCTTGCGCACCGTGGATATTCTCACTGACGCCAGCGGCAACTATCCCATCAGCGAAAATTTCAGCGCCGCAGTCAATGTTGGCGAATTTGTTACGGCAACAGCCACCCGGCTGATTGGCGGCGTATTGCAGGAGACTTCCGAGTTCTCTGCCTGCGCGGTGATTACCACCGGTTTGCCCTCTTCGGGTGTCTATGTGATCAATGACACAGGCGATGCCGGGGACAACGACCCAACAGACAATGTTTGCGAAACCGCGCTTGGTAATGCGGTTTGCACCTTGCGCGCCGCCATCGAGGAGATCAATTTTGGTCCAGCGGGGCCGTATACCTTGGCTTTCAATATTGCCGGTGGCGGGCCGCATGTCATCACGCCGCTTACTGCCCTGCCGGAGATCTTGGAGGCTGTCATCATTGACGGCACCACAGAGCCGGACTATGCAGGCACGCCCATCGTAGCGTTGAACGGCAGCAGCATCCCCACCCAGACGGGGTTGATGATCTCTGCTGGCGGCAGCACGGTGCGCGGTTTGGTGATCGGTAATTTCTCGGCAGGAGTGGGCATTCAGTTGAAAGGCAATGACAGCAACTCGGTCTTTGGCAACTATATTGGGACCAGCATTGATGGCATGTCAGCCGCTCCTAATCTTACCGGCATATGGATCAATAACCTGCCAAATAATGCTATTGGCGGGATTTACACCACGCAAACCAACCTGATCTCCGGGAACACCGGTTATGGTGTTCGTATCTCTGGATCAAATGCATCTGGCAATGTTGTCGCTGGTAATGATATCGGCGTAGACGCCACCGGCGGGGCAGCCTTGGGCAATGGCACTGGCGTGTTCATTGACAGCTCCCCGGGAAATCTGGTCGGCGGAAGTGGCTCGGCCGGAAACCTTATCTCCGGTAACGTCAATGGATTACGCATCACTGGCTCTCTGGCCGTGGGTAACCTGGTGGCGGGCAATTATATCGGGACAGACAGCGGCGGCGGCGGTGCCGTACCGAACACTGCCGACGGCGTACGCATTGAGGGCGCACCCAACAACCAGATTGGCGGCGGAGGCGGACAGGGCAATTTGATTTCTGGCAATACAAGCGATGGTATCGAGATCGCCGGGGGTGTTAATGCTGATTCAAATAAGATCTATGGCAATTTGATTGGCACACAGAGTGACGGCCTGACCAGTTTGAGCAATGGCCAACATGGCGTCAATGTCAGCTTTGGCTACAACAGCCGTATTGGTGGCGCTGCCGCCGGGCAACCCAATATCATTGCTTTCAATGGGAACGATGGCGTCAATGTCGCCATTGGTACCGGGAATTCGATCACCAGCAACCAGATATTTTCAAATTCAGACTTGGGTATTGATTTAGGCCCAGCCGGGGTGACGCTGAACGACAACCTGGATCCTGATACCGGCGGCAATAATATTCAAAATTACCCGCTGATCACCCTTGCTGGCGAAGGCCCGGCCATTATCCAGGGTTTGTTCAACAGCCAAGCCAATTCAACCTATACCTTGCACTTCTATGTGAATTCGATCTGCGATGGCGAAGGCAAAAATTATGTGGGCGCGGATACCGTGATCACCGATGGCGCCGGGGATGCTGTCTTCGATATTCATTTAGCCCCGACATTGACATTGGGAGATTGGGTCTCTGCTACAGCAACCGACGCTTCCGGAAATACTTCCGAATTCTCGAATTGTTTTCAGGTTGGACTAGCTCCAACCCCCACCGATACAGCAACGCCAACCAGCACGGCAACGGCAACGATCACGAATACACCGACGATTACCAACACACCAACGAAGACCAATACCCCCTTGCCTACTGGCACCAAGACACCAACGCGCACAAAGACCCCCTACAGCGGGCCGACCTGGACTCCCACATCGAGCATCACCACGCTGACGCCTTCCGCATCCCCTGCGGTTACTGCCACGCGCACGCTCTCGGCTCCAGAAAAAACCCTGACCGCTTTGGCTCCAGGGGCTTCAAGCACCTCCTCGTTGTTTATTTCCACAAAAACACCGACGCCAACCCGCACCCCTGTGGGCACCTGGTATCCCAGCGGCTCTGCAACTGCCACACCCACGGCAAATTTATTTTTGAACGCCGGAGAAAAGACGGCCACTGCTGAGGCTGCCGCCGGAGGCGGGGGCTTCAATTCAAGATTGCTGCTGATTTGTATCATCCCGATCCTGTTGTTGTTGTTGGCTGGTGGTGCCATGGAATTGGTGCGCTGGTTGAAATCACGCCAAGAATAACCCCGAATATAGCCAGACCATTAAATAAAATATTCCCGTTGGGTTTTTACACGAGCCAACGGGAATTCTATTTAAGGTGGTGTTTCTATTTGCTTATTTCAGGTTAATAACTTCGTATACTGTGATTGGCTTGCTCTTGCCTTTTGCAACGACCGGCTCAACTTCATTGACCAGGATATTGTTTTTGATTTGTTTGTATACTTGCTCACTGATCAAAATTTGCTGAGCGGCAGAATTTTCTTGAATGCGTTTGGCCGTGTTGACGCTGTCTCCAATGGCGGTGTAGTCCAGTCGCTGCTCGGTGCCTACCAATCCCAAAACGACATCCCCATAATGGATGCCAACGCCAAAGGAAAGGTGCGCTTCTTTAGGTAGTTCTTTGTGCAAGGCCAGGATGCCGTCGCGAATTCCCAAAGCAGCTTTGACCGCTCGCAGAGCGTGGTCCTCCTGCGGGATTGGGGCATTGAACCATGCCATAATCGCGTCCCCCATGAATTTATCAATGGTGCCTTCATGCGCCAGCACAGAATCGGCCGATGCTGCCAGGTAGCGGTTGAGGACCGAGACCAATTCTTCTGGATTGAATTTTTCGCTGAAACTGGTGAATCCGCGGATATCGGCGAACAATGCCGTCACCTGGGCATGCCTGCCGCCTAAGGCCAATTTATCGGGGTCAAGTTGGTCGATCACTGCTGGCGAGACCATCTTGGCGAACAGGCGTCGTTGGCCCTCCAGCCGTTTTTGCTCGGTCATATCATCCAGCACGATCGCCACCCCTTGTGAATTTTGGGCGTGGTCTTTCAGTGGAGATAAGTTGAACCGCAGGTCTAATTGGCCGCGCTCGGGTAAATTCGGGGTAATTTCCAATCCGATGATGGCTTTATCGGTGTCGCGCACCGCCGAGATATGCTCAGACAATTTGTAGGTCAGCGGCGGCAATACGTCACTGAGCGTCCGTCCCACAATTTGGGCGGAGTTCTCGCCCAGGATTTTCTCAGCGGCATGGTTGATCAGCGTGATCTTGTCGTCTATGTCGGCGGTGATCACCCCGCTGGCGATGGATGCAAAGACATTGTCCATCAAGTTTTTTAGCTCGGTGACTTCTTCCAAGGTTAATCGCACTGATTCAAACAGCCGCGCGTTCTCCAGGGAAACGGCGGCCTGGTTGGCGAAAGCGGTCAACAGGTCGCGCTCCGATTCGGTGAACAACCCGGTGCGCACCCGGTTATCCGCATAGATCACCCCGGTAATTTCATCTTTTACTTTGAGAGGTACACACAGGATTGAACGCAGGTTATAAGCCACAATGCTTTCTTGGCCGCCAAACCGCGGGTCCTCTTGCGCGTTTGTGGTCAGCACGGCCAGGCCATCGTCCACCACCCGGTTGATGATCGTGCTGCTGACCGCAAACTCCTTTGCCTCCAGGGTCTCTTGCTCCCAATTTCGCGCAATCCGGATGGTGAGCTCTCCCTGCATGTCTTTGAGCATCAGGAAGCCGCGTTCCGCTCCGGTAAGTCGCACGATCGTATCCATCACGATGCGCAAGACCTCATTGGTCTCCAGCGATGAATTGATGATTTGTCCTATGTCCGCCAAGGCAAGCAGGTTTTTGCGTTCTTCTTCCTGTATCGCTATCTGCCGCCCCAGGGTGGATAGTTCCTCGGACAGCTCAGTAAACCCTTCAGCCAAGGCGGTCGGCAGCTCGGAGCGGCTGCCATCAATATGCCTTTTGATCTCGATGGCAAGCCCGCCTAGCCGCATTATTTTTTGGGCCGCGGGAGACACTTTGGTGATTTCTGTGGCCTTACCCATGAGACTCCTTGTTGGTTCAAATACCGAAGATAATTCAGTGTGCCTTTGTGGCACACCGTACCGGTTATTTTACACGAAAATCACTAGAGATTGGGGGATTTTCATCTTTCCTTCATTCATTATATGCACGCTTTCGGTTCCCACTTGTTGCCCCAATACATGCAATGATGCCACATTAACAAACCAAAACTATTTGCGGAAAGATGCACAATCAGTTTATTGTATGGTAAAATTTGCGCGTTGTTTTGTAGGCAAATAGGTGCCAAGCTTTGGCACGCAATTATTCTTGGGATTTTGAGCTTTGGTCGAAATCAAACGCTCACCCTTTTATTAAGGAGCCAACATGCTGGATAGCTGGCTGTTCATCGGAATTATTTTGTTGATTGCCCCCACTCTTCCCGCTGTGCCGATTTTGATCACGCGGTTTACAGCCCCATCTAAACCCAACCCGATCAAGCAAGAAACCTACGAGTGCGGTATGGAAACAGTCGGTGAGACCTGGGTACAGTTCAAAGTACAGTATTATATTTTTGCCCTGGTCTTTTTGATTTTTGATGTGGAAACAATTTTTTTAATTCCTTGGGCGGTTGCATATAACAAGCTGCCATTGTTTGCCGTCGTAGAAGGTGTCCTCTTCATCATGATCCTTGCGGCCGGGCTAATATACGCGTGGCGCAAGGGCGCCCTCGAATGGTCATAACCGAAATCTATACAAAAGGCTGTGAGCTATAATCCCAGCCTTTTATTATGTTGCCATATATAGGCAATCGTAATAAGACTTGGTACAGGAGAAGTCTGATGGAATTTTTGAAAGATCCAGTAGCGTTTATCGCCGGATTACTGCAAAATTTATCCGCCGCGCTAAATCTGCCGCCCGCAGTAGAAAGCATATTGGGCACCGTGATCGCCGTTGTCGTGGTGGCATCCTTTGGTTTGGTGCTCGTCATCCCCATGATCTGGGTGGAACGTAAGGTGGCCGCCCGCTTCCAAGACCGCCTCGGCCCCAACCGGGCCGGCCCATACGGCCTACTGCAAACCTTCGCCGATATGATCAAGTTGATTACCAAAGAGAATATCACCCCGGATGGTGCCGACAAGGTTCCTTACAATATCGCCCCGGTGCTCTCGGTGGTATCGGTGGTCATGATCTGGGCGGTGATCCCTTTTTCGGCAATATGGATTGGCAGCGATCTTAATGTCGGCGTTTTGTATATCGCCGCGGTCGGTTCGTTTGGTATCCTTTCCGTATTAATGGCCGGTTGGTCGTCCAATAATAAATATGCCCTGCTAGGTGCTTTTCGCGCCGTGGCCCAATTGGTTTCATACGAAGTGCCCCTTTTTATGGCCTTGTTGGTGCCGATCTTGTTGGCTGGCACCATGAGCGTGAACGGCATTGTTGAGGCTCAATCCTACGGCTGGTTTATCTTGGCCGCGCCCGTTCCGGCGCTGATTTTCTTCATTAGTTCCGTTGCAGAGATCGGCCGCACCCCCTTCGACTTGCTCGAAGCCGAATCGGAGATCGTCGCCGGCTTTCACACCGAATACACCGGCATGAAATTCGGCATGTTCTTTGCAGGTGAGTTCTTGCACGCCTTCACCATTTCTGTCCTTACGGCCATTTTATTCTTTGGCGGTTGGCGCGGTCCAGGGATTGAGTTCTCCCCCTTGGTCGGTTTCTTCTGGCTGATGGCCAAAGGATCCGCCTTTTATTTCTTGGTTATGTGGATCCGTACGACTTTGCCGCGTATCCGCATTGACCATATGCTCGCCTTCAATTGGAAGGTGCTTACCCCGCTTTCCTTGGTGATCCTGATGCTGACCGCAGTTCTGGACAAAGTGTTCGCCGGTGACCCATTGCGCGTGCCCGTTTTGTTGGCCGCCAACGTTGTGTCATTGTTCGTGACCCTTTGGCTGGCGACTTCCGTCAGCAAGCGCCAGCAGAAGGACCTGCAAACTTTCCCCACTCGGCCGGTGGCCGTGCCGCCTGCCAGCGAGGCAGAAACTTCTGCCTAGGGCAGCAGTGAATTCAGGAGTTAGTTGATGACCCCTTTGCAAGTAATCTTTCTAATTACCGCCGCGGTGACTTTGGTTGCCGCTTTAGCCGTTGTCACCCGGCAAAACTTGGTGCACGCCGCCTTGTTCTTGGTGCTGTCCTTGTTTGGCGTGGCTGTGTTCTTTGTGCTTTTAGAAGCCGAATTCCTGGCTGTCGTTCAGGTGATCGTATATATCGGCGCTATCGCCATTTTGATGATCTTTGCTGTTATGCTCACCCGTAAGGTGGCCAGCGATGATACCGTCGCGGCCAATCGCAATGCAGGCTGGGCAGGATTGATCGCAGCAGGTTTATTCTTCATATTGGTGATCATGCTCAGCGCTTGGTCAGGCTTTTACACCCAAGCCGCTGAACTCTCTCGCCCTGGGGTTGACACCGCAGACCTGGGCCAAGCCATGTTGGTCGAGTTGGGTGAGCACTTGGTTTCTCCCCAAGCTTATGTCATTCCCTTTGAAGTTGCCTCAGTGCTGTTGTTGGCCGCTTTGATTGGCTCTCTCGTGATCGCCTGGCCGCGTATAAAGAAGGAGGCTTAGCAATATGATCCCGCTTTCCTGGTATTTGATTTTTGCCGCTGCCTTGTTTTGCATCGGGTTATATGGTGTTTTGGCTCGTAAGAATGCCATCGCAATTTTGATGGGTGTCGAGCTGATGCTCAACGCCGTGAATATCAACTTGGTCGCCTTCTGGCGCTATCTTGCCCCGCAGCGTATCGACGGGCAGGTTTTCGCCATTATGGTGTTTGCTGTCGCCGCGGCCGAAGTCGCCGTTGGCCTCGCCTTGGTCATTTCCGTTTACCGCCGGCGGCACACGGTCGCTGCCGACGAAATCGATATGATGAAATGGTAGAACGCATCATCGTTCTATTGCTAATTGTTTAGAGAGGAATTATGGAGATAACCACATTATTTATTTGGCTGATCCCGGTGCCGCCGCTCTTGGCTTTCTTTACCATCGTGCTGTTCACCAACCGGAACAACCGCCTGAGCCACCGCATCGCCGTTGGCGCTGCTGGACTTTCCTGGCTGTTCAGCATGTGGGTTTTCTGGCAAGCATTGCAGAAGGAGCATTTTGGCGAGGAGGTCTTCGCCAGCTCGTTTGATTGGCTTTCCATGGGCGCCGACAAATTGCGCATCGGTGTAATGATCGATCCGCTTTCGGCGATCGTGCTTTTCTTTGTGGCTTGGACCGTGCTGATGATCTTCATCTACAGCATCGGCTATCACAACTTTGGCCAGCCCAAGGGTGACCACGACCAAGCCGGTTTGCCGCCCCACGGCGCCAAGGTCAAAGAGCACGGCCATGAGCACACCGTTCCGTCCATCGAGCCGATGTATGCGCGCTTCTTTGCCTTCATTGGCTTATTTGCTTTTGGTATGTTCACCCTGGTGGTCTCAGATAACCTGCTGACCCTCTTCGTCGGCTGGGAGATCATGGGCTTGTGTTCCTACCTACTCATCGGTTTTTGGTACGGCAAGGAATCGGCCCGCGACGCTGCCAAGAAAGCCTTTATGACCACCCGCATCGGCGATGTCTTCATGCTGTTGGGTATTGCCTATCTTTACTCGGCGGCCGGCACGCTGAATTTCCGCGCGATCTTGCACAGCCAAGAGATGCTGGACATGCTGGCAGCCCTGCCCTCCGGCTATTTTGGCCTCTCGGCTGCTGGCCTGATCGGCCTGCTGCTCTTCATCGGCACAGTCGGTAAATCCGCCCAGTTCCCGCTGCATGTCTGGCTGCCGGACGCCATGGAAGGCCCCACCCCTGTGTCGGCCATGATCCACGCCGCCACCATGGTCTCTGCCGGCGTCTATATGGTCATCCGCATGTTCCCCTTGCTGTCTGCCGGGATGGATCATGGTGAACCAACTGTGGCCATGTCGGTGATGGCTTTTGTTGGCGCTCTGACGGCCCTGTTTGCCGCCACGATTGCGTTGGCGCAGAATGACATCAAGCGCGTGCTGGCCTATTCGACCATTTCGCAGCTCGGTTATATGATTGCCGCCTTGGGGATTGGCGCTTATGTCGCTGCCGCTTTCCATTTGGTGACTCACGCTTTCTTCAAAGCCCTCTTGTTCCTCGGTTCCGGCTCGGTCATCCACGGCGTTGAACACGGTGTATTGCACACCGGCGACCATGACACCGACCCGCAGGATATGTTCAATATGGGCGGCCTGCGTAAGAAGATGCCGCTCACTTTCTGGACCTTCTTGATCGGTGGTTTTTCGCTCTCCGGTTTCCCGGTGTTGACCGCTGGCTTCTGGTCGAAGGATGAGATCCTGGCAGATGCCTTTGCCAACGAGCATACGGTTGTCTTCTGGACGCTGGCCGCGGCCGCCTTCCTCACCGCCTTCTACACCATGCGCCAGATCACACTGACCTTCCTTGGCGAGGCCCGCAGCGAAGCTGCCGAGCATGCTCACGAAACCCCGCCTTCCATGACGCGCCCGTTGATCGTGCTGGCGGTCTTTGCCTTGGCTGCCGGCTGGGTGGGCGTCCCCGATCACTTCCCTGTCCTGGGTGGCAAGCTGCCCAATTGGTTCCACCATTTTGTTGGCGGCACTTTGCTGACAGAACCGCATGCGGTAAAGTTCGATCGGTTCCCATTGATAACCTCAGTGGTTGTTGCCGGTGGCGGTTTATTTCTAGGCTGGCTTGTTTACCGCAAAGTGCCTAAGGGCGCTGCAGACCCGCTCAGCAAGCCGCTCGGCCCGCTTTACCGCCTCTTCGCCAATAAATACAACATCGATGAGATCTATTCATTTTTGTTCATTCGTCCCGCGGTTTGGTTCTCCGAACAGTTCACTTACCTGTTCCTCGACCGCAAGATCATTGATGGATTGCTGCACGCCGTCGCCCGTTTTAGCGTCGCCCTCGGGGGTTTTCTCCGCAAATACATTGATGTCATCGTGATCAACGGCTCCGGCGATTTGGTTGCCACACTGACCCAACGGTTTGGGCAGTGGTTCCGCGGTATTCAAACCGGACGGGTTCAGCAGTATATGCTGGCAGCCATGTCTCTGACTTTTATCACTCTCTTTTATTACTTACTGGTCCTGCAGCCGTAAGCCCGGTATTTGGAGTAAGTAAATGGAATTTATTCAAAGCAATATGCTCACTTTGATCTTGTTGACCCCGGCAGTAGCGGCGTTGTTGATGTTGGCATTTCTGCCCAAGGACAACAAGCCAGCCGCCCGGTGGATTGCCTTTTTTGCCAGCCTGATCCCCTTGGCGCTTACCCTGGTGGTCTGGTTCGGTTTCGATGCCAGTGCACCCGGCTTCCAGTATGAAAACCAGCATGTTTGGTACGAAGCCATCAATTCGACCTACCATATCGGTATCGATGGTCTTTCACTAGCCATGGTTTTGTTGACCACGCTGCTCACCCCGCTATCCATTTTGGCATCCTTCAGCGTTGAAAAGAACGTCAAGATTTACATGGCGTTGTTCCTCATTTTGGAAACCGGCATGCTCGGCGTTTTCGTTTCCCTGGACCTGCTGCTCTTCTTCCTCTTCTGGGAGATTGGCTTGGTCCCGATGTATTTCCTCATCAACCAATGGGGCAGCGAGAAGGGTGAGCGCGAATTATGGGGCGGCCGGGTAGTTTCCGCCCGCACCTATGCTTCCTTCAAGTTCATGGTCTACACCATGGCCGGGTCGTTGGGCTTGCTGCTCGCCATCCAGCTGTTGGGTATTTCTGTCGGCAGTTATGACCTGATCACGCTTTTTGATCAATGGCCTCAGCTTACAGAGTTGGTCAAGATTCCCTGGGAAGTGCCGGTTGCCACGGTCAAAACGGTTGCATTCTGGGCCTTTGCGCTGGCTTTTGCCATCAAAGTGCCTGTCTGGCCTTTCCACACCTGGCTGCCGGATGCCCACACCGAAGCCCCCACTGCCGGTTCGATGATCTTGGCGGGTGTGCTGCTCAAGTTGGGCGCCTATGGCTTCTTACGCTTGGTGCTGCCGCTCTACCCCGAGCAGGCACAAGCCGCTGCTGGTGTACTCGCTTTCCTGGCGACCATGGCGATCATCTTTGGCGCTTTTGCCGCTTTTGGCCAGAAAGACTTCAAGCGTTTGGTGGCCTATTCTTCGGTCAACCACATGGGCTTTGTTGTCCTCGGTATTGCCGCCGCAGCCGCGGCCGTACATACCGAGAACGCTGAACACGCCACCATCGCCCTCAACGGCGCAGTGCTGCAAATGTTCAACCACGGCCTTTCCGCCGCCGGCATGTTTTTCCTCGTCGGCGTGATTTACGAACGCACCCACACCCGTGACCTGGAGCAGTTGGGTGGTCTCTTCCCCCTGCTGCCGGTTTATGGCGGCATCTTGATCTTTACTTCAATGGCTTCGCTGGGGCTGCCGGGATTGAACGGCTTTGTGTCCGAATTTCTCGTCGTGCGCGGTTCCTGGCCCATCTTCACTGTGTATACTGCGCTCAGCATGCTCGGTCTGCTCTTCACCGGTGCTTACATCCTTAAGGGTATCGCCAAGACGCTGCACGGCCCGTTGAATGAAGCTTGGAAAGGTAAGCTCACCGAAATGAACCGCCGCGAACTATTCGTAATTGCCCCGTTGATGGTTTTGATGCTCTGGCTGGGTGTTTCACCCGATTGGCTCTTGAGCGTGATCAACAAGGCAATGATGACGTTGTTTGGTTGAGATGCAGTTATTGTTAACGAATAACCCCAATCTGCTGCTGCCAGCGGCAGCTAGAGGTGACGAATGTTAGAAATTCCTTATATATTATCCCTGATCGTGTTTCTCCCGCTTGTGGCTGGGTTGGTGATGCTTGTCCTGCCTTCCGACCGCAAGAAATTAATCTACCGCTTTGCGCTGGGTACCGCGGCTCTTACATTCCTGCTCACCATTCTGGTATATGTTGGCTACGATATTCAAACCGCCGGCTACCAGTTTGTCGAGAAGTATGACTGGCTTCCCAAGCTTGGCATTTCTTACAGCGTGGCCGTGGATGGTATCTCGGCTCCGCTGGTGTTGCTGACCGGTATTGTTATTTTCACCGGCGTGATCATTTCGCAGCGCATCGACGACCGCCCCGGCCAGTTCTTTGGTTTCCTGTTCATCCTGGCCACCGGCGTTTTTGGCGTCTTTGTCGCCGTGGATATGTTCGCTCTGTTCTTCTTTTATGAGATCGCCGTCTTCCCCATGTATTTGCTTATTGCCATCTGGGGTTGGAAGGAAACCCGCGAGTACGCCGCCATGAAGTTGACCCTGTACCTGTTCATTGGCTCGGTCATTGCTTTGGTTGGCGGCTTGGCCATGTATTTCAATTCTGGCTTGAATACCTTCGACATGATTGCCCTGGAAGGCGCAAACTTCTCGGCAGACTTCCAGAACTTCTGGTTCCCCTTTGTCTTCTTTGGCTTTGCCGTCTTGGGCGGTATCTGGCCTTTCCACAACTGGAGCCCGGACGGACATGTGGCCGCTCCTACGGCTGTGTCCATGTTCCATGCCGGTGTCTTGATGAAACTGGGTGCTTTCGCCGCTTTACGGGTTGGCATCATGCTCCTGCCCATCGGGGCAGCAACACATATGTGGTGGATCATCCTGCTTACCCTGGTCAACGTGGTCTACGGCGCGTATATCGCCATGGTGCAGACCGACCTAAAGTACGTGATCGGTTTCTCATCCGTATCGCATATGGGTTTGGTAGTGATGGGTTTTGCCACCCTCAACCATGATGGCTTTGTCGGCGCCGGTATCCAAATGGTCTCTCATGGGGTCATGACAGCGCTCTTCTTTGCTGTCGTCGGTATGATCTACGATCAAGCCCACACCAGACAGATATCGGAGTTGGGCGGAGTTGCCAAGTTCATGCCTTTTGTCACCGGGGCTTTCATCATCGGTGGTTTGGTTTCCATGGGTATGCCCGGTTTCTCCGGGTTTATTGCCGAATTCCCCATCTTCATGGGAGTCTGGCAAGCTTATCCCTGGATAGCGATCGTTGCAGTGATTTCCATTGTTATCACCGCATCCTATATCATTCGCATCGTAGGAGCTGTCTTCTTCGGCGACCTACCCAAAGCCTTGGAAGGCCACATCCACGATGTGACATTTAGTGAAAAATTAGCCCTGGGTCTGCTCAGCTTGGTTCTGGTTGGCCTGGGTCTTTTCCCCTCAATCATGGTGCCGATGGTCGAATCTGGTGTAGATAAAGTTTTGGCCCTATTCGGAGGTGCATAGGTGTTTAGCAGTATTACGACTGAAATGATCCTGGCAATTTTGCCAGAAATCTCATTGTTGATCTTGGCTGCCATCATTTTGGTGGTTGACCTGGTCATCTCCGAAGAACGCAAAGGCCTGCTTGCTTGGCTGACCGCATTAGGCCTGCTGGTTACCATTGTCCTCACCCTGGTGTTTTCCACACCCAACGAAGACGCTCAAATGGTTTGGGGCAATATGCTCCGGCATGACTGGTTGGCCTTCATCTTTACCTTGGTGTTCTTGGTTGGCGCTGCCATTACCGTCCTTTTCTCCATCGGCTGGGAAAATCTCGGTAAGCGTGGCGAGTTCTATTTGCTCTTACTGACCTCAACCATGGGCATGAGCCTGATGGCTTCCTCCGCCGATTTGATCATGCTTTTCTTGGCTATCGAGACAGCTTCCATCCCCCTGTATGTTATGGCTGGCTTTATCACCAACGACGACAGGTCAGCCGAAGCTGGATTCAAATATCTGCTCTTTGGCGCCATGACCACCGCCATCATGCTCTATGGCTTCAGCTTGCTGTATGGCTTTGCTGGCACCACCAATATTTATCAGTTGGCTGGCAGCGCGTTGAACGGTGAACTGCCCATGATCATCGTCATCAGTACGCTGCTGTTTGTCTTGGCCGGTTTTGGCTTCAAAGTCTCCATGGCCCCCTTCCATTTCTGGACCCCCGATGTCTACGAAGGCGCCCCAACCCCGGTAACCGGTTTTCTGTCCACCGCATCAAAGGCTGCGGGTTTTGCCATCATGGTGCGCTTCTTGTTGGCTGCTTTCCCATCCAACATCCCCCAGTGGGCTTTGGTGCTCGCCTTGATTTCGACCTTCTCCATGACCATCGGTAACACCCTGGCCTTGGTGCAGAAAAACATCAAGCGTATGCTGGCCTATTCTTCGATTGCTCATGCTGGGTATATCCTCATGGGTGTCGCTGCCGCTTCACAGTTGGGCCTCACCAGCGTGATGTACTACATCATCGTCTATCTTTTCACCAACCTGGCCGCTTTTGGTATCGTCGTTATTTTTTGGCGCGCGGTCGGTTCCGATCAGATCGAAGATTATGCCGGTCTCAGCCGACGTGCCCCGCATCTCGCTACGGCCATGCTGGTGGCTTTCCTCTCCTTGGCCGGCGTCCCGCCCATGGGCGGCTTTTTCGCTAAGATATTGGTCTTCGCCGCCGCCGTGCAAGCCGAGTTGATTTGGTTGGCAGTGATTGGTGTGCTTAACGCCATCATCGGTCTTTACTACTACCTTATCGTGCTCAAAGTGGTTTACCTGTACCGCTCGGAAGACGATGACAAACCCTTGCCGGTCTCTCTGCCCCACACCATTGCCCTGGCCGTCTGTATCGTGGCTATCTTGGTGCTCGGTGTCGCATTTGGGCCATGGTACGATATTACCAGTCGAGCAGCGGCCGCTCTTTTTTAGCGCCGTTTGCCTTCAGCAAGCCAGTTAAATATCGCGTTTGTTGACGTACTTTTAGATTGTGATATAATTCCCGAATTATGGGTCAAACTGGCGATAATTCTTCAAGCAGCCCTAGCCGCGCCTTTTATCTTACTGTGGCTACGATTTTAACCCAAGTCGGTTGTTTGACAATTGTCATAATTTTCATCGCTCTGTTTGGCGGCATATGGCTTGACGGCTACTTTGACACCAAGCCATGGTTCACCATGATATTGACGATTGCCAGTTTACCGATAACCATCCTGGTTATGTTAAAGTTGGTGCGGGCCGGAACTTCGAAATTGAATTCCTCCCCACCAAAAAATGACGAAGATACTCCGCAAGAGGAGGCAGAAGTTGGAAGAAACTAAGAAAAAATGGCGCTTCGGCGTCAACCGATGGATCGTTTTATTGCTGATCCTCGCCGGGGGCTATGTGGCCTACGGCTTAGGCTATATGCCGGTTCGCCCGCATATCCAAATGCCCGCCGAGAATGTGACCGATAGTCTGTTCAATTTGTTTGGTCAACCTTTCCATATCACCAACACGATCGTAGCCCTGCTGATCGCTGATGTGATCTTGCTGCTGATTGGTTGGAATATTCGCCGTGCCTCCCGCCGTGGAGACCTGGCGCCCAAAGGCATTTCCGGGGCAGTTGTTGCCCTTATGGAAGTTCTTTACAACATGACCGAGGCAACTGCTGGCAAATGGGCCAAGACGATCTTTCCCTACTTTGCCACCATCACTTTGATGGTCTTGGTTTGGAATTGGACCGAGTTGATCCCCGGTGTAGACAGCATTGGCTGGATCGAAGAAGCCCATGAGGGCCAGCACGGCTTTGATCTTGAAGACACCTTCCTTGGCATTCCCACAATTGTGGAACCGGTTGTTGAAGGTGACCATATTGAACCTGCTCCCGACGCTGGTCATGGCGAACCTGCTCCCGACGCTGGTCATGGCGAACCTGCTGCCGACGATGGTCATGGCGAACCGGTCGCAGAGGCTGGATATGGTGAAGAAGCCGCTCATAAAACATACCTCTTGGTTCCCTTTGTCCGCGTGGCTTCAACCGATCTAAACTTCACCTTGGCATTGGCCGTGATCTCAGTGGTCATGACCCAGGTGATTGGTATCAAAGCTTTGGGAAGAAGTTATTTCGGCAAGTTCCTAAATACCAAGACCTTGTTCAAAGTACCCATGTTTGGTGTGATTGACTTTGGTGTTGGACTGCTCGAATTGATTTCAGAATTTTCGAAAGTGCTCTCTTTTGCCTTTCGTTTGTTTGGTAACATCTTCGCCGGGTCGGTGCTGCTCTTCGTGATTGGCACCTTGGTTCCGGTGTTTGCACAATCTGCGTTCTTGATGCTTGAGTTCTTCGTTGGATTGATCCAGGCGATTGTCTTTGGTATGCTCACCATGACCTTTATGGCCCAAGCAACCATCAGCCACGATCACGGCGACGAACACGCTGAGGCGCACTAAATAAACTACTTGGAATAAATTTGTGATCTTCGGGCGGCCCTAATCGCCCGGGCAAAACCATCTTGAGGCGGTTTACCCGCCCGGATCAAAAATATCGGAGGCTTGAATATTATGGAAGGAAGTATTGTTATCGCTGCTAAGTTGATCGGAGCCGGACTGGCTATGATTGGCGCTATTGGCGCCGGTGCAGGTATTGGTATTGTCACCAGCGGTGCTGTGCAGGCTATGGGCCGCAACCCCGATGCTACCGGCACGATCCAGACCAACATGATCTTGGGCATTGCCTTTGCTGAGGCCGTGGCCATTTATTGTTTGGTGGTCGCTCTCCTGATCTTGTTCGTTGTTGGCTAAACGAGAATAGATATAGGTATATAGAAAAGGAGGCTCCCCTTGGAAGCATTATTAGAGATTTTGGAACCATTAGGTATCAACATCGGTTATTTCTTCGTTCAGGTTTTTAACTTTGGTATCTTGTTTGTGGTGCTGCGCGCCTGGGCCTATGGCCCTATCGTCGCGATGCTTGAGACCCGCCGCGAAGCAATCGCCCAAGGCTTGGAAGACGCTCGCATTGCCGCCGAAGCACGCGCCAATGCCGAGAAAGACGCCGAGAAGATCTTGGCCGACGCACAGGCGAAAGCATCTGAAGTCGTGCGTGAAGCCACGCTGCGGGCTGAAGAAGCAACCAAAGATATCAAAACCAGCGCAGATGCCGATGCGAAGAAAACACGCGATGGCGCTCTCGCTGATATCGTACAGGAACGCGACCGTATCCTCGGCGATGTCCGCGGCCAGGTTGCTGCTCTTGCAATGGCCGCCACCCAGAAATTGATCGGTGAGGCCCTGGATGAAAAACGCCAGCACGCTTTGATTGATGATTTCTTTTCCGGCGTCAAGAAAGGCAAGGTTGCCGTATTGGAAGGCGCCCAGGTGGGTGGCTCTTCAGCCATTGTGACCAGTGCTTTACCGCTCAACGAGAAAGAGCAGAAAACGGTTGAAAAAGACGTGCTTGCCAAACTCGGCGGTAAAGGGGACGTCACTTTCAAAGTAGACCCGTCCATCTTGGGCGGCTTGGTTGTCCGTGTCGGTGACAAAGTGCTCGACGGTTCGGTTATTGGCCAACTCGAGACGATGCGCCAAACTGTAAAATAGTCCGGTATATCTGAATACCTAAGACGCCCTGGGTATTTCCCACGGGCGTCTTTTTATATATATTGCAAAAAGATCATACTTGTGTGATTGAGTTCTGGTAAACTTTTGCAAACAGAATAAATTAGGGGCATGACTTCCAGCATCTCTTCATATTAACCATTCTATTTTCTGGGAATAAGACAATGCCTGAAATCAACTTATCCACACTGTTCCATGATATTGATCCGCTCTCTCCTCTTCCTGATGTGCATGTGTCCGGTATTGCCTTGGATTCTCGGTTGGTCCAGCCCGGAGATGTATTTTTCGCCATCCAAGATAAGGTTGACCGTTACCAATATATCGATCAGGTGATCGCGCGCGGCGCCGTGGCCGTTATTGGAGAGCAGTCGTCCATAAGCCAACCCATCCCCCATATACAAGTTGCCGATTGCCGCCTGGCTTTGGCTCATGCCGCCGCCTCTTTTTATGGATATCCGGCCAAAAAGTTGATCCTGATAGGGGTAACCGGCACCGATGGCAAAACAACCACCGCAAATCTGATTTATCACATTCTCAATGCTGCCGGCCTCAATGCGGGTATGATCTCAACCGTTAATGCCATTATTGGTGACCAGGTACTGGATACCGGCTTTCACGTCACCACACCAGAAGCTCACGATGTTCAGCGCTACCTCGCTGAAATGGTAACCGCAGGTTTGACCCACGTTGTATTGGAAGCCACCTCCCATGGGTTGGCCCAAAGACGCGTGTTGGGAAGCCAATTTGATCTTGCCGTGGTGACCAATATTACCCACGAACACCTCGATTACCATGGCTCATATGAAGGTTACCGAGACGCCAAAGGATTGTTGTTTTCCGGGCTGAACCAGGTTGAACCCAAAGAGCATGCCGCCAAACCGGCGGCCATCCTTAACCGCGACGATCGTTCTTTCGAACATTTATCTGCCATTACCCAGGCAAGACAAATCAGTTATGGCGTGCATCCCAGTGCTCAGCTGCGTGCCGCCAATATCCAACAGTCCCCAGATGGATTGAAGTTCACTGCCATTGGGACAGGTTTTCAAGTCCCCATCGAATGTAGTTTAGTCGGAGACTATAATGTCTCCAATTGCCTCGCATCCTTGGGCGCTGCTCTGGCTTTAGACATTGACCCCGCAGTAGCCCAGGCGGGCATTGCGGCCATGCCCGGTGTCCCTGGCCGCATGCAGCGCATTGATCTCGGCCAGGACTTCACGGCGATCGTGGATTTTGCCCACACCCCCAATGCCATGCTGCGCGCCCTGCAAGCTGGGCGAGAAATATCCACCGGCCGCGTGATCGCCGTGTTCGGTTCTGCTGGTCTGCGTGACCGCGCCAAGCGCCGCATGATGGCCGAGACATCCGCCGAACACGCCGACCTCACCATTCTCACCGCCGAAGACCCGCGCACCGAATCGTTAGATGGCATTTTATCCGAAATGGCCGTTGGTGCTGAATCTAAAGGGGCTGTGGAAGGCCAAACTTTTTGGCGCATCCCAGATCGTGGACAAGCCATCCATTTCGCCTTGTCCAAAACACAACCTGGTGATTTGCTGCTTGTACTTGGCAAAGGACACGAACAGTCCATGTGCTTTGGCGAAACCGAGTTCCCCTGGGATGACCGCACTGCCCTAAAAGCCGCCCTGGCTGCCCATCTCGACGTGGATGGCCCTGATATGCCATACTTGCCCACCCAGGACGAATAATCATGATCGTGGCGCAGCAAGACCGTGCCTGATGATTACCAGAATAGTATCCGCCACCATAGAATGAGGTTGGCTGTTCCCGTTGTAGGGAAGTTGGTGCAGGCCGACAACATCTCTGTAGAAGGACGCTGTGGCCGTTGTGTCCTCCGCCCATCAGCTGACCACCGCGATGCGTTCCCGATTTATACGAGACAGCTCACTCTCATTACCAGGAAGTATAGAACAAAAAAAGCAACGCTTTGACAAGCGTTGCTTTGTAAATACGTTTACCGGTGGTGGTTTTAGCGCCGTCCGCCGCCGCCCCCGCGTCGGTCGTTACCGCGGCCGCCGCCCCCGCGGTTTCCGCCCCCGCCTCGGTTACCGCCGCCGCCGCTTCTACTGCGGTTGGGCTGGTCTTTGGCTGCGGCTTCTTCCGCCGTCCAACCTTCCAATACTGCCTGGCGAGACAAACGGATTTTGCCCGCCGGGTCGATATTGGTGACCATCACACTGATTTCGTCGCCGACTTGAGCGACATCTTCCACTCGCTCAATGCGCTCACTGTCCAACTGGGAGATATGCACCAAACCGTCTTGGCCGGGCAGAATTTCAACGAAAGCGCCAAAGTCAGTGATCCGCACCACTTTACCGGTGTAGATCCGGCCAACCTCGGGGGTTTCGGTTAGTGCTTCAATGCGCTCGCGTGCCATGCGCTCGCTGTCGCCACTAGAAGTGGCGATGAACACCGTGCCGTCATCGGCAATATCGATCGTTGCACCAGTCTCATCTTGAATGGAACGGATCGTCTTGCCACCCGGTCCGATGATCGCCCCAATCTTATCTACCGGGATCATCACAGTTGAGATGCGCGGCGCGTGGTCCTTCATTTCTGGGCGCGGCACTGAAATTACCTCAAGCATTTGGTCCAAGATATGTGCACGACCTTCTTTGGCTTGGTTCAAGGCTTCAGCCATGATAGCCGGAGTCAACCCGGCGATTTTGATGTCCATCTGCAAGGCGGTCACACCCTTTGGCGTACCGGCGACTTTGAAATCCATATCGCCTAGGTGATCTTCAAGCCCTTGGATATCGCTCAATATACTGTATTTTTCACCATCGGTGATCAAGCCCATTGCAATACCGGAGACCGGTGCTTTTATCGGCACTCCGGTATCCATCAGCGCCAGTGTAGAGCCGCATACGGATGCCATGGAAGTGGAACCGTTGGAAGACATACATTCGGATACAAGTCGCAGGGTGTAGGGGAAATCCTTTTCATCAGGGATGACGGGTAACAGCGCTCGTTCTGCCAGAGCACCGTGACCAATTTCCCGGCGGGAAGCGCCTCTTAAAAAGCGGACTTCGCCTACTGAAAAAGGCGGGAAATTGTAATGATGCATATAGCGTTTTTCGTCTGTGGGTGTCAGGTTATCTAGACGCTGGGCGTCACGGGGTGTGCCCAAGGTGGCCATTGTCAGCACTTGGGTTTCGCCGCGGGTAAAAATACCGGAGCCGTGTGCACGCGGGCTGTAGTCTACTTCGCACCAGATCGGACGGATTTCGTTAAGCTTGCGGCCATCGGGGCGCGCGCCTTGCTCTAAGATGCGTTTGCGCACGACTGTTTTATATGCAGCTTCGAATGCCTCTCTGGCATCTTTGGCGAGATCTTCTTCATCGCCGGAAAACTCCGCAACGGTTTCATCGCGCAAGTTGTTGACCGCTTCAATTTGTTCATCTCTGGTCATGCTTTTTTCCAAGATGGCTTCAAATTTAGCAGAGGAGTATTGCAGCACTTTCTCTTTTAAATCGGCATCAATGGAAAAGGCTGGATATTCTTTTTTGGCTTTACCGATCTCCGCGGCCATTTTTTCTTGCAGGTCAATGATCGGTTGGATCGCTTGGTGTGCATACTCGAGTGCGTTGGCCAATACATCCTCGGGGACTTCGTCGGCGCCGCATTCGACCATTAGGATGGCGTCACGGGTACCGGCCACGCGAAGGTCCAGGTCGGATTCGGCCAGTTCGGGATAGGTTGGGTTCACGATGAACTCGCCATCTTTGCGCCCGATCCGCACTGCGCCTACTGGACCATTCCAGGGTATATCGGAGATCATCACCGCGGCAGAGGCGGCATTGATTGCCAGCACATCGATGATGTTGACATCGTCGGCGGACAGGGCATAGATGATGACCTGGACCTCGTTGCGCATGTCCTTGGGGAAGAGCGGGCGCAGCGGCCGGTCGGTTAGACGGGCGATGAGGATGGCATTTTCGGTGGGGCGTCCTTCGCGGCGGAAAAAGCTGCCGGGGATACGCCCACCGGCGTACATACGTTCTTCGTAGTCCACGCTGAGTGGGAAGAAATTAATACCTGGGCGTGGGTCTGCCATGGTTGCGGAGCAGAACAGTAATGTTTCTCCTACATGGATGGTGACCGCTCCTCCAGCTTGACCGGCCAGTTTGCCGGTTTCGTAGGTGAAGTCTTTCCCTCCTACGGTTGTTGTGAATTGTTTTACTTCGGGTTTCATGTATTCCTCCAACATGATGGCCCGCCGGTTCAGGAACTGGAGGCTGGGGACAACGTGTGCGGGTATACCGGGTTGCGTTGTCAGCAACATCCAATGCCCCAACCAGCGGGCAGTGTTTTATATCTGGATCAGATTTTGGTTATCAAAGGATTTTCATCCCGGAATGGGTGTGTGATTCCCCTGTGGACATCATTTTATTTTCTCCGACCGCTGGGTGCATTGCATTCCCATGCAGGAAAAGCAAAACTGAGCAGGCATTGGTGCAGCCTGCTCAGTTTCATGGTTTATTTCCTGCGAATGTTTAGTTTATCCGTGATATTAATGTAGCCTTGATAGTCTTTGCGACGCATGTACGCTAATAAACGGCGGCGGCGGCCAACGAGTTTGAGCAGGCCGCGGCGGGATGATTCATCGTGTTTGTGAGTGCGTAGATGATCGGTCAACTGGGTGATGCGGTTGCTCAGCAGGGCAATTTGCACTTCTGGGGAACCGGTATCGGCATCATGGCGGTGAAAATCCTCGATAACTTGTGTTTTCTTTTCCTTGGTTATAGACATGACGTCTGCGTTCTCCTTTTTTTGATTAGTTATTGCAGGTCTCCTTACCGGCAGCCAGGAATAAGCCGCGGGTAGGTCGAGTCATTGGACACGATTATACCAGATTATGTGAAATTGACTAGAAAGTGCGGGAGGGGGGAAATTGTGGTTTTGTGGTGTTGTCGGTGGTTGTCGGGTGTTGTAGGTTGTTGTAGGGAGGCGAGATTGGGATGGTGGTTTGGTCGGAGTAGTCTGAGTGGTCTGAATAGTCTGAGTGGTCTAAGTGGTCTGCGGGGCGAAGAGGGCGATGGGGGCAGGAGGGGGTAATTGTGCGGTGATTGGGATGATAGCATAGTTTGGAAAAAAGGGGGGAAACTTGACAGAAAGGTCAAGGGTTTGACGTTAAGTGCGGCGGCGGCCCGTTTACAGGGAAAATGCTGCGCATGCTCGACGCATGGCGTGCTGGATGGCGTGCGGATGGTTCTGGGGAGTTCTTGCCGGCACCCGCAATGACAGAGCGGGCTGTAAGGCGAAGCGAGCACGGCGAGGCAACGCGGGTTTGCGCGGAGGGTGGATGAGGCGGCAGGGGGGCGCGGAAATTGGGCTTGGAGTATAATTGAGGTGGAGATTTACCCAACCCAGCTGCACTGTGATCTAGGCTGGTTAATCAAGCGCTATTGAATGCAGAGGCTGCTGCTTTTATCCGCCGGTGTGACATTATGCAAAAGAAAACGCCAAATATCGGGCAAGTGATCAGTTTAGCTTTGCTCTCGCTGCCCTATCTGTTGTACATTTCTTTCTTGATCCGCAGCGGGAAACAACCGGTGGATTACGGTACTTTCATGGACATTGGCCAGCATATGCTGGACGGGGTGGATATATATGAGGCCAACAGCTATTATCCAATGCCGTTCGTTTTTGTGTTTGCGTTTTTCAGCTGGCTGCCGCGTTGGTTGAGCATCACGCTGTGGTTCTTGTGGCCGGTCGTAGCGGCGTTGGCGATCAGCGGTTGGAGCCCGTATACTTTGCTGTTTGCGCCGCTGTTTGGGCATTTTGTGGGGGCGCAGTCTTCGGTCTTTGGTATGTTGGGGCTGTGGGGGTACCGGCGCAACCGGCAGATGGACAGTGCGGCCGGCGGCGTGTGGCTGGCGCTTACGCTGATCAAGCCGCAATTGGGGCTGGTGCCGCTGGTGTGGGCGGGGATACAGTGGGGCAAAAGCCTGTGGGAAACGCGGCGAATACCGAGGCAGCTGTGGGCATTTTTGGCGGCGATGGGGGTGTTCTATTTGCCCGGTTTTGCGCTGGTGCCAGACTGGCCGACAAAATGGCTGAGTGTGCCGCGGCCCTTGTTCCAGCGGGCCTTGTCGGGGATGCTGCCGCGCAGCTTGTATTTGCTGATGACACCCCAAACGGCGCTGTATTGGGTGCTGCTGATCGTGCTGGCTTTGGGGCTGCTGTACTTATTGTGGCGGCTGAATGACCGGCGCCTGCCTTTTGACCAGGCGGTGCTGTGGAGTTTTATCGCCAGCCCGCTGTACCATGATTATGATTTGGTGCAGGTGATCGCTTTGTTGGATACGCCGCGGTTGAGGAAAGCGGCGGCGCTGCTCTCAATCCCGGGGTGGTTGGTGATCTTGACGGCGTACAATAATGATGCGCGGTGGATCGTGTTTACGCTGATTGCACCGGGATTGTTGTATATGTTTTTGTGGCGCGACCGCCATGCGTTACCCAGCGAGGCTGAGGCGAGGGCGGCGATTTGAAGGAAGGCGCACTGCGCTGCAGACCATAAATGACACCATAGAAAGGTCAGCAAGTTTGGCAGTGGCGCTGCGCCCGGTGAAGAGGGTGAACTCGTCGCCGGCGGTCATGGTGATGGTGTTGGGATCGAAGTAGAAACGGGCGCGGTAGCGCGTCTCGGCGTCGGGGGTGTCGTCCTGCACATAGATGCTGGTCGTGTCGTTGATGACGGCCTGCATGCCATAGTAGCCGTAGTAGTCGGCATAGCCGGAGGTGGAGAGATCGCCGCCATCGGTGATGGAGGAATCCCAGCCAGAGAGATCGCCGCTCTCGAAGCCGTCGGAGAAAATGCTGTCTTCGGCAGGCAGGGAGGCGTCTTCGAGGTAGTCTGGGGAGAAACTGCCGGAGAATGAATCGGTGTAGTATACGGCGATACGGTTTCAAACCCATAATTTTTTTAAACAGGCTCACTGGGCAGGTGAGATTGTAACATTGTAGATCAATTCCTTTTTCGCTGCTTTTATCTTCTATAAATTAGGATAATGTGGAAGTATTGCGCATATAATTTAAACCAATTTATTTCGCAGGTTGATTTTAAAATAAAATATCCTGCAGCATATACACTATTACTCCCAATGCTATCAAATATGCTATTCGTGGAGCCCAAATGAAGTGGGGGTGCAGAATTACATTCTTCCACTCGCCTATGTCCCAAATTGAACTTGATGCGCGTTTAATCATTAACTTTCGAAAGCTTTCTGAAAAAAACCATACGTATATATTTGCCACAATGATGAGCAAAATGACCATCATAAAAACAACCCAGGCCAGTGTATTATTTGTGTGCATAAAAGATTCCTTTCTTATTTATTAGTCATTCCAAGAAGTAATCGGAAATACCAATGTTATTCCAGCTCCTAATTGTGGCGTGGCAATTCCAATTTCAACCGCTCCCCCTCCCCCCTTTTTAAACGGAGGCCAGTTGAAATCCCCCCCTATATATATAATTGTGGAAATCCCAATTTCATATCCGATGCCACCAATAAAATCCTCAATATTTACATAATCTTCCTCTTTCCCTGGATAAGCCCAAGTATATGCAATATCGATGGGAATTAATGTACTCTGTCCCACATCTGGGCCAATCCCAAAATACCAATTCCCATTATAATCTTGTGTAAACTCTATATGTATCCCAAAAAATGGCATTCCAATAAACCATCCAATAGGTAACCCTATTTCAAAGGTTGTATAAGCAGCTCTGGCTCCACAAAAGCCCTGCCCATTTTTAAATTCAGGGCACTCATTGTAAATGCGTAGTGCCATCGCTGGGTCACTAGCATGACAAGCGGGATGCCATGGTTTTTCACTACAAAACCCGGGTGGTATAGATTTCTTGGAGTTTTCTTTTTCCTTTTCTTCTTTCCCTTTCTCAGTTTTACAAAATTGAGTTTCTGAGTGAAGATTGCAATATCCTGGATCTTCAGGTGTCAGACCGCGGTCTCCCTTCTCAGGTATATCTGCGGTGCTCGAACATCCTTCATCATCAAGGTCTTCATACTGGAGATGGCCAGACGGGTCTATATATCTAGCAGGATTATTTGAGACGTAAGCATATCGGTTTAAACTCTGCGGATTTGTAAGACTAGGAGTGATGGTGTCCGGTTGTGTGAACCGGCCCAACTCTGGGCTATAATAGCGGGCATTGTAGTTCATCAAGTCTGCGCCGGGGATATTCCGTTGGCCGGTGTAGCCGAAGTCGGTTTCGGTGATTGTGCCGACATCATCGCGTACTTCGCCGAAAGGTTTATAGCGCTGTTCGCTAAGGATTGTCCCACCAGTATCCAATACAGCGATAGTAGAACCCTGCTTATCTGTAAGGAAATAACTCAGGGTTGTGCCGTCGTGCATGGCGACGCGTTTGCCGCCAATGCCGTAATAGCGGGTGGTCGTTTGGGTTGTGCCGTCGTCTTCGACCTCGTAGATGCCGCCCATGTAGTAGTAGTTGGTGGTTTGCACGACACTGTTGATCTTGTGGACCTGCTTGACGCGTGTGCCGTCGCCATCGTAAGTGGAGATCCATTCGTTGGTTTGTGACAATATGACGGCGCTGACCGATTCGAGGCGGTTTTCTTCGTTGTAGGTTAAGGTCCAGGTGGTGCCATCTTCGACGCGCTCGATCATGTTGCCGTTGTTGTCGTAGGTGTAGGATG